>ERZ1643251.41-NODE-41-length-251052-cov-16.327805_pt1 | contig 251052 bp, 234 predicted proteins | sample MGYA00579261_ERZ1643251 | MGnify/ENA primary metagenome ERZ1643251 (study PRJEB29033, sample SAMEA4952267) | chicken gut metagenome | biome: Broiler Chicken; feature: Gastrointestinal Tract; material: Caecum | place: Ireland | collected 2018 | study: Broiler... | reverse complement strand
TATAGGTATGTATGAATTAATCCTAATATCCACCCTGCTGATACCCCTCATTATAGGTGTCATTATGGACTTCCTGCTGATGATATTCTTCCGTAAATTCAGAATAGACAGTCTTTGCACCTGTTAATTGTTCAACTTCCTTTATATAGTTCAAGCAGGATTTACCCTTGATACCTACAGTTTCTGACTCTATTCTTCCGTCCGGATATACTCGGATTTTAATTTGCTTGGACATTGTTGTTACCTCTGATACGGTTAAGAATTATATTTTGATTTTCCTGTGTATTTTCGATGTCAAGCCAACGAACAGGAATATTTATAAATAAATTCCCTATTTCTACTAATATTATCCAGTTATCAAAATTAATATCACTCTGTGAAATATTTGCATTATCAGCTCTTACAATTTCGTTAGCTATTCTTTCTGCGTAATTAATAATTCTACCTTCATTATTGCTATTTAAAACAACTACGGCATTACTAAATCTTCTAACTTGTTGTTCAATTCTTTCATCATTAACTCTTGTTAAATTATTTTTCTGTATTTCAATCGTTTCTGTAAAATTATTAATAAGTCGGTCAACACTACCCTCTATGATTCTGCACATTTTGTTTTTATCTATCCTTTCTTAACTTTTACACCGTTTTATCTATTTTGGAGCATAAAACTATTAAACCTTACAAAGTCTATATATCGGGCTTGTAAGGTTTTCTTAATTTTATAGGTTATGCACCATTAAAATTTTATTTGTTTGTGCTATAATCTTCTTTAGGTAGCATATACACCAGTATAGATAGACTGATGTATTGTAATATGGTGTATTTCTGGGAATTTAAAGCTCAAAGTTACTATATGACAGGTCAATTTCTTCCTGTGCTATTCCGATATAACGCAATGTTATAGCAGGGCTTGAATGGTTCAAGATTTTCTGTAACAATGCCACATCATTGTATTTCTTATAAAAATGATATCCAAAAGACTTTCTCATTGTGTGTGTTCCTACATTTGCCGTTATTCCGAGCTGTTTGCAGGCTTCATTTAGAAAACGGTAAACCTGTGAGCGGTCTAGTCTGCAATGTTTTTTCCCCAGAAAAAGCGGTTCGTTTTCCGCTAAGGAATAACTTTTACAGCGGTCATTAATTAAATAATCCTTTATCAATGCTTTCAATTTTGCATTCAAAGGAAAACGCTTATACTTACCGGTCTTCTTCTCCTTAATCTCAACGTAGTTTTTGCCCTCTACGTCCTCTACATTCAATCCTAGTATGTCTGAAACCCTAAGCCCTGTGTTAATGCCAAAGGCAAATATAAGGCGGTTTCGCTTATTCCTTAATGATAAAAACTCTTCAATCTTCTCTAAATCCTTCTTGCTCTTAATAGGTTCTACAACGTTTTTCATAATCTAATTCCTTTCTGCACCGTTTCACTTTTACAGGTGCAAACAAGAATGTATACGATTACCACTTTAAACGAAATTATTTCACTTCAAAAATTTTATCTAACTGTAAAAAATGTTTGCAACAGTTTAAACTGTCCAACGGTTATATTTTTTTACAGCTGGGATAAACCGAGCGTAGTTTAATCTTGGAGGACATTCTATGTCTAAAGTCAAGTATACATGTTACATACCGGTACGTATAGCAGCGCAATTAGAAGAACTATACGACAATGGCTACTACGGCATAAACGACTATATCGTAGAAGCCATAGAAGAAAAACTCGAGCGTGATGAACGCCTGAATGATGATTAGTGCTGCTTTGGGATTAAATAGGGTAGTTTTCTACCCTATTTAATTAGATAAAAAGTCTCTAAACTAGCAAAAATCTATGTTTAAACGCTACTCATGCCGGCAATTCCCACACTATATTATTGCCGACAGATTTAACGTTAGGTAGCAACGCTCTTTTTCTAGCGTTCTACCTACTTTATAACCTAATTTTAAGAAATAAACAAAGGAGGAAAGAATGTATTGGGTAAAAAAGTACAATGACGCTATTGTACAAGGCAAGCAACTTATTGGTGATAATGTAATGAGAGAAATTCTCCGTTCTACTTATTCCCATGTTCCTATATTGGAAGAAGTTAGATTCCCTGAATTTACAGCAGATATGCTTATTATATATCCTAAATATCCAGCTATTATGGGAATAGAGGTAAAATCTGATAGAGATAATCTGCTCAGGCTTCCGCAACAGCTAGATGGATATCTAAAATATTGTAACAAGGTTTTTGTTGCGACTACATTCATGCACAGAAAAGATATACTGGAAATACTGGCTTACGAAAAATATCAAGATGTAGGTCTTTGCTTCTATGTGATGGAAAATGGAGAAAAGTTTTTCTGGTTTGAAAAATTTCCTATAGGCTCTGATATTAGGAGGGGAAATGCTAATTGGATAAGCAAGAAACACCAGTTATATCAATGGAAATATATTCTGGAAATGATTTGGAAAGAAGAGTAGGTATGAAAACATCTGTATACATTAATCAAGACAATGAAAAGAAGTTGAGAGAACTTGTAAAAGCTAATCCGAAATTAACAACATCTGGCATAATAAACGAGGCATTAGATGATTATCTAAACCGATATAGTTTCGATACTTCTGAGCTAAGGTGCAAAAAAGAGTATAGGGTTGTAGTATTCCGTCTTCATAAAGAAGTTGTTAGATTATTAGTCCAACTAAAGAAGAATTTTTCTGCAAAGGCAGTAAATGAATTACTCATGACATTGATTTTACGAGAATTTGACAATCAATCAGGACGTACGAAATTCCCAGACCGTCTATATATGCCTTTAAAATATATTAATAAACTTATTTGCCAATTATCGAAAAAGGCGGATTTACTTAATGTTAGCAAAATTGAATAAGCTATAACGTAGATAATTACTGGAATTAGTAAGATTTGAGGTATTACCTTTTGAGAGGTGTTAAAACTTAGAAAACATCCTAAGACATAGGCAACATAAGAGATTTGGCGCTATTGTAGTTTACAGTTTCTTTAGATTAAATTTGTAAGTGGATACTAAATCCACGTAGGTACTACGTACCTTACAAATTTACCCCTCTAGTAATATCTAAAGTAACTTCTTTTGTAGTCAGTTTTTACTGTAATGCTTTAAGGTAAGGTTTCATATTATTCCTTTCTGCGCCCTAGGCACACTCTGTAATAATATTTTCTTTAGAGCTCCATTGAAGTAGTAAATCGACAACTCCAAAGAGGTTATTCTGGATTTCAACAGCCTGAGCGTTGGTAATCGGAGTCGCTTGGTACTGTTGAAACTCTTTCTTTGTTATGTCTATGAAGTTGTAGGTTTTTACTTGCTTCATTATTTTCCTCAATTTTTTTGCATAACAAAATGCCCCCATTTTAAAAGGCTTCAAGCATAGGAACTAGACCCATACTATAGGCTGGTGAGAATTTTGTTATGTGGCAGACGTAGTCATATATAAGTGTTTATTATGACAACCGCCTGCGGGTTGTTTATGAACTAATTATATCACAATTTTTCGATTTTGTCAACTCTTAAACCCTTGCTACAAGCGAGTTTGAGGCAAAGATACTATTTTACGCAAATTTTAAAATTTGTCAACTCTTTTTCGGAAATGTAAGCTATTACTGAATTGCCGTAAAATAATAGGGTGAATCTTTCAATTTATGCCACATTTTCTAATAACCAAGTTCTGAACTCGTAAATTCTGTGGTATTTTTTATTGCTCCTAAAGCTTTTAAAAATCCTCATCCGCCTCAACATCATCAATCTCCTGCTTATCCGGCTTTCCTATGAGAATCTGTGTAAGCTCAAGGTTAAAACCGATATCAACCTTTTCATTTTCGCTAAAATTCAATTTTTTAGCATATTCATCCGGAATAAGAACGGCAAAACCGTCGTCTGTTTTTAAAATTCTTGTTTTCATAAAAATTCTCCTGCTTTTATTATGAAAACATTTTGAACTTTAAAAATCGTCCTGCTGGTATCAAATGAAAGGCTATTATTGTTTTATACCGTGCCTGGCGTATTTATTTAAGTCTGCAAGCCTGCGCACTTCGTCAATTTCAACATTTTCGCTCCATCTTGCCGGACAAATGTCGATTCCGCCGCGGCGCGTGTAAAGTGCACAAACGAACAACTCGTCGCCCTTGTTTAACAAATCAAAAAGCCGTTTGTAAATCATTTCGACGCATTCTTCGTGAAAATGATACTCGGCGCGGAACGAACAAAGGTATTTTACAAGGCTTTCTTCTTTTATATGTTTTGAGGATTTGTAATAAATAAAAATATCCCCAAAATCCGGCTGGTGCGTTACACGGCAGTTTGAACGCAAAGAATCAAATGTTAAATATCGCTTTTGCTCTGCCGGAGCTTCTTCTGTTTTCAGCAGTTCGGGCGATTCTTTGAAATTTTCGATTTTTAAGCTGTTTTCGTCTACATAATCCAGTAGATTTACATAATCAGAAAATATTTCCTCGCGTTTTGCATTATTGCTTATAAAATTAATCTCAACCGACGTTTTTAGCTTTTCAGTTAGGTCTTTTTCTATTTTTTGTTTGCAAATGTCCAAACATTCCTGCCTGTTTTTGCCAAAACGGCTCATATTAAACGAATTCAGGTATAATTTTAGGGATTTTGATTCTACGAGGAACTCGTTTTTGCAATCGTATTTCATTTTCATCAAGGAAGTTACGGGCAGCCCGTTTTGGGTCATTGCAGAGAATTCATATGCGTGCCAGATGTCAACCCCCGCAAAAGGCAGGGCGTTATTTTTTATGCCGTACTGTTCACGGTTTTCAAATCGCGGTATTGCAACCAGAAATGACGGGTCATAAGATTCTGCACTATCGACCTTTTTGCCTAAAAATTTGGAGGCTGTTTCATTGGTTTTGTTTGACATAACATCTAATCTAGTGTCGCCTTAGGCGATTCTTACCTCTCATCAAATATGACTAAATGTCATATTTGATTCGGCAGAGTGCGAACCACCCAAGGCTCACGTTTTCTAATCGTCACTCAAAAAATTCGTTCACGTCTTCCTCTCGCAAAACGTGACATTTAGTCACCTTCCCGCTCTCGCCATTAGCGGGGCGGGCGGCAGAGTGTTCCTTATCACGAATTTTTCTCGGACATTTTTTATTTTAGAACGGTGAAGAAATTATATCAAAGTGAAATCTTCCGCTTTTCTGGTTAATTTCCCTTGTTCCAATCCCCCAGCCCCAGTAGAATCGGGCTGTCATGTATTTTGAAAGCCCTACTCTCAGCCCAAAACCTGTACTGGTTAAAAAATCATGGTTCTGCACATGTTGATCATGTTTAAAAGCCGCACCATGGTCAACGAAAGTGGCAAATCTAATATTGTCACGCATTGCATAGGTTTTGTACTTTCTTGTTTCTCTGTCTTTTGTAAAAGGCAGGCGAATTTCTTTCGGCAAAATAGGAATAGGGAAGAGAACTTCTATGCTCGTTACATAAGAAGAAGGCCCGAGCATTAAACTTTCGGAATAGCCTCTGACTGTGGACATACCGCCGATTTGGGATTGCTCGATAAAAGGAATGTCAAAAGGGCTGTATTGACCGGAGATTTTGCCGGTTAAGGCGATTCCGTTTTTAAAATATTTTATACCGAACAAATCGCCGTTGTATTTTGCAAAGTAATTATCGTGTCCGAGAATCCTGTCTTCAATAATACCATTTGTTGCAATGTGTGAGGTGTAAATATAAGCTGAATTGAATCTGTATGACGCATTAAAACCTGTGGCAAGGTTTGAGCTGTTTAATTTTGTGTATTCAAAACCTCTGATGTCATTATTTGACATTTTTCGGTTCACGGACGCAATTGCGTTTACTGATAATCGTTCGTTTTGAATTAAAGGATGTGTTGCATAAGCAGAAAAGACATGAATTTTGCTGCCTAAATCCCAAACCTTATAATCCCCCCGCGTAACATCGGATTTACCGTACATATAAGATGCACCGAGCCTTGTTCCCTGCTTGTTTACGGGGAAATTGTAATCAACGTAAGGCGTAAATGATGAATGTGCGAAGTTTATTGCCCCGGTGAATCTGTCCTGAACGCCAAAAACGCTGTCAGTAGAGAGAATTGCACCACCTCTAAGCTGACCGGTTGCTGTTCTGCCGAAATTGTCCCAGGTTCCGGAAAAATGAACCGGAAACTGTTCTTCGGGTGCGATGATTACGTCGGTGGTTCCGTAGGCTTCGCCTGCTTTTAGTCTTGCGGTTAGTTTTGTGCCTCTGGCGTTGAGATTAAATTTGCGTAAATCCCTTTCCAGCTGCATCATGTTCAGTACATCGCCCTCTTTCTGGGTAAGTCTGGATTTTAGGAAAAAAGTTCTGTTGTATTTGTTGTTTTCAACTATTATCCGCCCGATTCTCGCTTCAAGAAGCTCGACATGCAAAGTTCCGCCTTTGAGCTCGGTTGCGGGAATATAGGCTTTTGCTGTTATGCAATTTTTTTTTAAATACTGAGCGTTGATTAAGTTAATATAATTATTTATGTCTTCAGCTGTGAGGTCTTTGTTTTCAACAAGTGATTTGAATTTTTCAAGTTCTTCTTCTGAAAAAATCGCTGATTCACTGAACGTTACATTGCTAATCTGGATTGTATTTTCGTCTTCAATCGTCCTTTCGGGCAATTTAAGTTCTTCTTGAATCAATGGTTCATCTAAATCAGCCTCGTCTTTGTATTTTCCAAAATTACGAAGCATATTGTAGTATTCCCGTGAACGATTTATGTCGCCCATTTCTGCCTGTCCGGGGGTTACATTGGGTAAAAGCAAATCTTTATTGACCGGTTCTTGTGAATCTTTATCATTTTCAGTGTTTTGGATGTGTGCTCTTTTAAATAATTTTTTTGTTTTGCTTTTTTGCTTGTTACCTGATTTTACCTGATTTTTATCTTCTTCTAAAACGTTATCCTTACTGGAAAAGTCGGATAACGGCGTATCTGATTTTACCTGATTATTTTCTTCGGGTGTGCCGGCAGAAAGTGACGAAATATGCGCCAGCGGAACAACATCTTTTAACAATATTTCATCGGGCATTCCAATTTCGGCACATTTTGATGTCTGTGCGCTTAAAAAAAAAGAAAAGAGGACGCCGGATGTAATAAGAATCTTTTTCATAGATTAAAATGTATCACAACTTTTTTCTAATTCGTGATTTTGTTAAATAATTGTTACAAGATTGACTTTCTGGGTTTTGCTGAATTTTCTTTCACTTTATAATTATAAAAATCATAAAATTTTTACTAATAATTTACTAATAATGGGAATAGGAATTTATATGCTGTTAATTAATCGTAAGATAAAAAAGATTATCGCTTCAACGCTTATTTTTTCTTTTTTGTCGATGAATTGCTCTTTCGCAGTGGAAACGGTCATAACGCCGACCGGACAAACTGCAACCACGGTCACACCCGGCGCGGGCGGGAATTTTGATATCCATACTAATACGACGGTCGGTGACATTGGCGTAAACGCGTTCAATAAATTTGATGTCGGGCAGGGCGATACTGTTAATCTGCATTTAAATAATGAACAAAACAAGCTTTTCAACCTTATTTATGATAAATCCGCTTCCCAAATCGACGGTGTAGTAAATCCTATAAAAACGGCGCAATTGGCGGTAATGTCCTTTTTGCAAACCCCAACGGTTTTGTAATCGGCGAGCACGGTGTATTCAATGTCGGTTCTTTGACTATGATTACTCCGACCCGTCAGTTCCTTGATACTATTTTTCAAGACGGCGGGATTAAACAGCAGCCTCTCAATGATTTGATTTCGTTTTCGGTCGATTCGGACAGGGTTTTTCAAATTAGAAAAAATGTCCAGATGACAGATGACGCTGATATACAGATAAAAGGCACGATTAACGCGCAAAAAGGCGGTATTGATATCATTGCGGGCAGAAATGTCGGGATTGAAAACGGTGCAAAGCTGAACGCAAATACAAATTTATCCCCTGCGGATATGCTTGTAAATACGCCGTCAGAATCTTTCACTACTGCAATCAGCAACGGAAAAAACATAATTATTGTTTCAAAAAATAATTCGGATAGCACAAACGGCAAAAATCAGGTCGTAAATATTGACGGTATTGTTAATACTAATGTTGCTGCCGGAAATGCTGCTGATTTTAAAGGAAAAAATGCGGGCAATGTCTTTATTGCAGCGCAATCTGACAAAGCCAACAATTCCGCCTCTGTTAATATCAATGAACATGCGCAAATTTCGGGCAATGATGTAGATATTAAAGCAATAAACAAAGTTTCTGCCTTTGAGGAAAATAGAATGGGCATTTCTGATGAATTGAAGTCTGACTTGTTCATTACTGATGATATCGCCGAATCTTTTGTTCCTAATATGTCTGATGTTGAAGCTTATGTAACAGTTCATGGCGGAGCTAACCTTACGGCGTTGAATGATTTGAATCTTTCAACATTCTCGTCGGCGGACCTTTCGTCTTCATTTATGTTTGCTGCTTTGAGTGTTAATTATACAGAATTAAACGTTAATTCAAACGTTCTGGTAAAATCCGGCGCTAATCTGAGCGCAAGCAACCTTAACGCAGAGGCAAAAACCGATGTAAAGCTTGATGTTTCATCAAAAAGCTCCGGCTTGCTCGACAGCAAGCTTCATAACTCGGTTGGCGACCTTGCCGTGCTGGTTTTAAACGAAAATATTGATACAAGCTCAATAATCGAAAAAAATGTTACCCTTGATATTGTAAAAGATATAGTTGTAAACGCTGATACAAAGAATTATGTCAGCGCAACGACAAAAAACGGAATAGTTCCTGTTCTGGATAAGAACGAACATGACGGATTTTTTGGTGCTTTTGCTGTAACTGTAATCGACGCGAAAACAAAAGCAGCTTTTGACTCAAATGCGGATATTGAGGGGAAATTGGATGTTACAGCCAATGCAACTGGCAGAATTGAAAGCAAAGTCAACTCAACAGCCGGCGGTTCGGGTGAATCCGGCAAAGTAGCAACCTGGGGCAAAACGCTGGTTAAAAATTTCTTGTTTACGGATGGCTCAAAAGGCAAATGGAGCCTTACTCATAAGCTTTATAACAAACTTGACGATGTAAAAACAAGAGGCGATGCGCAATTTACCAATTTTGACATTGCGGCCGGCATAAATGTTAATGTTACCGACTACACAACAGACGCGACTATCGGCAGCGAATCAAATAAGCCGGTAATCAGCGCCGGCAGGGTGGATGTTTCCGCAAAAACCGTTGATGATGCAAGCAATATTGCCACTGCTGCAATTGCCTCTAATGCCGCGACAGCAGCAGCGGGCGCAGTTTCGGTTCATATAAAAGATTTGAATACAAATGCCCTTGCAAACGGTGATTTTACCCTGACAAATACGGATTCTTCAAACAATGCGCTGAACATTTCAGCGCAGACGAAAATTAATCATCCGCTTTCGTATTATACGTGGGTGCAGGATTTCTGGGAGTCGCTGAATCTCAAAGAAATCTTCTCTCTCGAAACAATGGAAGAGCTTTTCAAAGCGCTTGCGGACGGAGTTACTCCGGACGGGCTGAGAGCTCCTGATATGACGCAGGTTTCGGATAAATTTAACATGCCCGATTTGGATTTTCTGTTAAAAGGGCCTGCAAACCTTGAAAACTTCGGGCTGGAAGGGCTTTATAATACATACGCTCAGGCTGCGGCAAATGCAAGAACCCGCGAGGGCTCAACTAAGGGGCTTTCGGGGGCAATTGCCGTTAACGTAATGGATACGCTTGCAAATGCAGGGCTGATGGATGGCGCAAAAGTCACACTTAACGGCGCTTCCCGAGATTTGAACAAAGTAAGCATAACTTCTGACGTTTCAAATGAAAGCTGGGTAATGGCGGCTTTGTTTAACCCGCTTGAATTTTCAAATCTGATGATGCCCGGTGCCCGTGACGGTTCTGCCGCAGGAGGGGGAATTTCTCTTAACTATTCAAACAACGATTCAAAGGCTTTTGTGGGCAAAAATGCAATTATTTCCCAAACTTCGGGTAAAGCCGGCGATGTTACTGTAAAATCAACGTTTGACGGGAATTTTGTGACCATATCGGAGGGAGCTTCCAACGCAGATAATTCCGGCAGCTCAGGTGCAATAGGCTTGACCCTGCATGGCGGCGAAACCTCTGCAAAAATTGCCGACGGAGCACAGATTGACGCGAATAATCTTGTTGTCGAGGCTTCAAAAGACGCTGAATATATAAACACCGTTCTTGCGTTCTCACTTTCTGAAAAATCTATAGCTTTTGGCATTTCAGGTATTGGATTGTGGGATAATATTGCTGCTTATACCGGCGGAACGGTTACTGCGGACGGGAAAGCCGATATTCTTGCCGATTCTGACACGGTTATTGTAAACGTAAATAATAATATAGGGCTTGCAAAAGAAGGAACTGATCCGCCTGCCGGACAGCGTGAACCTGAGGACGCTTTGAGCCGCCTTAACGAAATGGGCAAAGGTTCCGGCCCGCATGCAGGGCTGAATGCTTCGGATATCGCAAATGCGGCGACAGGAGCGATAGAAGGCTCTGAAAAGGCGCAGTCAGCATGGCAGCAGGCAAAAGCTATGATTAAAGAGGTTCAGGATGTTGATGATGCGTTCAATGATTGGGAGCGCAAAGCCAATCCGGACAAGGAAACATCAGCTTATGCCGGTTCTGTTAATGCGAATGTTTCTGTTTCCAATGTGACAGCACAAATAGGAGAAAATGCTGTTGTAAAAGCCGGTTCGGATTTAAATGTAAAGGCAAATGTTGATAACATCACGGTTAATGAGGCCGGTGCGGTTTCTGCCAACGGAAAAACCGGCGGCGGCGGCGCTATTGTTACCGATGTGATTGTGAACGACGCAATTGCCTCAATAGGCAGCAATGCCAGCGTTGACGCAAAAAGAAATATGCTGCTTGATGCAAATCAGGATTATGTTGTTGTGCAGGCAGGGGTCGGCGCAGCTGTTGCAAAGAGTACGTCAGGCGCAGGAACCGTCGGTGTGCTTGTGCAAACAAATAACACAAAATCTCTGATTGGTGAAGGCGCAAAAATTAATCAAACTTACAAAGATGATAAAGCTGATGAAAACCAGACTGTCAGCCTCAATGCAAAAAACAAAAATGTAATTGTTAAAGGGCTTGGCGCGCTGGGAATTCAGGCCGGCGGGCAGGGTGCTTCCGGTAAAGCGGTCGGCGGAACGGTAGATACGAATGTAATTGTTAATAATGCAACTGCTGAAATTCAGGGAACAGCAGCAAATAAGGCTGTTGTTAATGCCACAAAAGATGTAAACCTGACTGCGGAAAATAAAAATAAAATTATCAATGCAGACGTTGCGGGTGCGGCGGCAATGCAGGGTACTGCGGCTTCCGGGCTTGTTTCTTCAAATATTGTCATAAATGAAACCTCTTCAGGCATAAAAAATGCAAATATCACCGCCGGTGAAAATGTAAATCTTACCGCTGACGCTGATTTTAGCGAAGTTGCGGTTGCCGGAGCTGTTTCTATCGGAAATCAGAACGCTTACGGCGCAACTTTGAGGGTTGATGTTATTTCTGACAATGTGAATTCAATTATTGAGGGCTCAACCGTTACTGCTGACAATTTGTCTTCACAAAATATAAATGATATGCACGCAGTGTCGGTTCTTGCTTCGGGTGCGGCGTCTAACAACGGAAATGCCGCTGTTGGCGCGGTGGGCATTATTGTTGACCATTCAACGCAAAACAACTACGCTTCAGGGTCAAATTTTACTCTGACATCGGGCCTTTTGGACTACAACACAACCCACAAAAACAATTTAACCGCTGTAACCGGCAACGTAGCTCTTGGTAATGCAGGAAGCTCGCTCGGCGGTTCATTATTTGCATTTGCAGCTGATAATAATATCAACACTTACCTTAAAAACACGGAAGTTTCCGCAAAAGCAGCAAGCGTAAACTCCTCCGCGGTTGATGATATCTATGCAATTACGGCGGGCGGCTCGCTTTCTGCGGGTAGTTCGGCTTATCAGGGCGCAATAAGCCTTCTTGTTAATACAGGAACCGTTCAGTCTTATGTCGATGGCGGTTCTGTTACTACAACAGGCAGTGCGAACGAAAAAAGCCCCGGTATAAAAATCAGTGCGGACAAAAATATTAAAAACAGGCAATATAACGGTCAGGTAAGCGGTTCTTTGAGCGAAAACGCTGTCGGAGGCGCTGTTACAACCACAATAAATACAAATACCGTAAAAGCTTATGCAAATAACACGAAACTTAGCGCGGAAAAGGGCACAGAAGTAGCTGCAAAATCAATAAAATTTGTTGAATCTACACCGGTCGGCGTTTCCGCAGGCACAGGAGTTGCAGTGCAGGGCTCTGTTGATACAACGGTGCTTACGGATGATGTTTTTGCTTATATTTCCGGCTCGGAAATATCTTCTGACGTAAATATTTATGCAAACAACGATACAACGGTAAAAACCATCCTCGGCGGAGCGGCAGTTTCAGGAAAAGGCGCGGTGGGCGCGGCTGTTTATACAAACGTAATTACCGGTGATACAAAAGCGTATATTTCTGATTCGCAGATTAAAAAGGATATTAACAATTTAATAGTTAAAGCAGATACGCACGAAAGCCTCAATGTGCTCGCAGCAAGCGGAAGTGTTTCAACGGGTAGCGTTGCTGTTGCGGGCGTTGTAAACACTCCGGTGATTACGCGCGACACAATTGCGTATATAGATAATGTTGATTCGATTACAAACAACGCAAACATCTCAAATATCGATGTTCAGGCGGTTTCCAATTCCGAAATCAGCCCGCTTTCAGGCGGAATAAGCGCCAGTGCCGGCGCCGGAGTTGGTGCGACAGCTTATACGCTTGTTTTAAACAAAGATGTCAAGGCTAATATCAAAAATTCAAAACTAAAAGCTAAAACCGTTAATGTTAAGGCCGAAAACACAGATGATGACTATTCAATTACGCTTGCAGGCGGATTTGCAGGGCAGGCGGGCGTTGGCGGTGCTGTTTCCACTACGGTTTTTTCTAATGACGTTGAAGCCGGCATTTCTCAGACAAAAATCACCGAAGCGTCAAAAATTGACGTAAATGCAACAAATACAACAAACCTTGAAGCCATCACAGGCGGCGCTGGCGGCGGAACCGTGGGTGTGGGTGCTTCTGTAAACACAAATGTGCTCAATAACACCGTAAAAGCCTTCTTTGATGGCGGAAGTGCGGATGTTCGCGACGCTGTAACTGTTAAAGCTCAAACTTTTGATAACTTTAAAAATACAGTTACTGTGTCGGGTGCAGCAGGCCAGGTCGGTGTAAGTGGTTCGGTAAATACTAACGTAATCAGCAACTCCACTGACGCATATTTTAATTCCGTACTAACGGGAACTTCCAATCTTACTGTCGATGCGGCAGATATTGTTGATTTTAGAACAATTGCCGACGGCGCAGCAGGCGCCGGGATGGCAGGCGTGGGAATGACCGTTCTTGTGAATTCGATTTCCAACAAAGTCGCTGCTTATCTTGGCGGTGATATCACTGCTGCAAATATAAACTTAAATGCAAAAACTCAACAGACTTTTTTTGATATTTATGCGATGGGCTTCGGCGTGGGGGCTGTCGGCGGTGCAGGAACCGTTATGGTCAATACAATTGATAACACAACGCAGGCTTTCACGCTATACGGCAAAGATAATGATAATAAACTGGTAATTTCAGCTGATTCGTTATCTGTTAATGCAAAATCAATTACGCATAACGACGCATTTACCGCTTCCGGCGGAATCGGCGCGGTCGGAGTAGGGGCGACTGTTTTTGTTAATAATATTACTAACAAAACAAAAGCTTTTACAGGAAAACATAATGATATTACAACAACAGGCGCGACTTCAATTGAAGCTTATTCGGAAAATAAATTCGGTGATTCTTCAAAAAGAAGCGGCGCTGTAGCAGGTGCCGTCGGTGCAGGATTTGCAATTGCCGGTACTGTTCTGACAAATTATGTGGAAGATAAAGTTATTGCCGGAATCGGCGACAATAATGTTTTGAGCTCAGGTTCATTATCCGTTGAGGCAAAAGACGATACAAGTATTTACAGCGTTGTAGGAAGCGGCTCGCTTGGTTATGCCGCTGTTGGCGCGGGCGTAAACGTAAATACCGTAAATAATACAGTGAACGCCTACATTGGCAATAACGGTATAATTACAACAACCGGCTCAGATGTTGTCGTGAACGCTGAAAACCAAGTCACGCTTGATAATCAGGGCTATATCATCGGCGGTGGAATGTATGCGCTGTCCGGCGGGGTTGTTATTTCCAATATTGGTAAAAATGTCGCTTCATACTCGGATAGTGATGTTAAAAAGAATGAGGATTCTGCCAATGCACAAAAACGTGAGGCTGTTGACTTTGCAAACTCAAAAATCGCTGAGGCAATAAGCGCAGCAGCTGAAAATACCGAAGAAGGCATAAAATCCGGAACCGTGGAAGTTACAAATTCAATTGAAAGAAACAACGCAACTTCTGCTTTTGTCGGAAACAACACAGTAGTAAATTCTGCCGGAGCTCTGGAGGTGACGGCGCTTGATGATACAAATTCAAATCTTGAAACATTCAATTTAAATGTCGGCTCGCTCTCAATCGGCGTTTCCGGTGCGGTTTCTAACACAAATTCTACTGTTGAAGCATTTGTCGGACAGGGCTCAAATCTTTCGGCAGCAGGCGCATTGACCTTGAAAGCTGAATCAAAAGATAACGCTACTGTTGACACAATGGCTGCAGGCGGCGGTATTGTCGGCGTTAGCAGTAATTTTTCTTTGATTAATTCCAACAAATTGACAAATGTATACACACTTTCCGGCTCAACAATGAAATCAACCGGTGCAGATTTGCTTATCAGCGCAATTTCGAGTGCTATTGCCAATTCTTATGCCGACAGCTGGCAGTTTGGCGGCATAACTGTAGGCGCGGCGATTGCACATGCTTCCGCTAATGGTTCAACAACCGTAAACCTCGGTTCCGATAACGCTATGGCGGGTAAAAACATAACAGTGAAAGCTGATTCCACAACAAAAGCCGACTCAAATGCAAAAGCCGTTGTAGGTGCTCTTGTCGGCGGTTCCGGTGCGGAGTCTGAATCTGCTGCCGGGCAGACAACATCGGTAAATGCAGGTGCAAATTTGAACCTGGAAGCGCAAAATGTATTGAAAATTCACGCAACGGCTGACCACGAGGCTATTTCTGAGGCAAACGGCCGCTCCTATGGCGTTATTTCCGCCGGAGGTGCGGTTGCTGATTCGGAAATTAACGCGACTAACACAATAAAAATTGCTGACGCAACCAAAACAAGCAAAATCAACGCCGAATCAATTGAAATAGGCTCGGGATTAACCAACAATGCCGAATCTAAAACACTGGCAGGCGCAGGTGCGATTGCTGCGGTGAGCGGCTCGGGCTCAAACACCAAAATAACAGCAAAAAATGAAGCTCTAATCGGTAAAAATTACAATATTTCTACAACAAACGGAGATTTAGCAATTGCTGCTGCAACAACCAACTCTTTCCGCTCCTCAAATGATTCTTCAGCGTATGGAATAATTGCCGCGGGTGCGGGTACAATTAACAATTCGGTCAATTCGACGGTAAATGTAAAAAGTGATGCAAAATCATTAAAAGCTAAACAGGGAAAATTGTTCATCAACGCGCAAAACGAAACGACAAAAGCAGATTACGGCTATGACCTGAAAGGCGGTGCCGGCGGGCTGGTCGGAGTTGGTGCGGCTGATTTAAAAACTTCGGTAATACATAATACAACAGCCACATTGAATGGCGATGAGGCCGCTGCAGATAAAGATATTGCCGTAGCAGCACAAAATAAGGTCGATGTGACCGAAAAGGTTGATATTTACGCTGCAGGTGCGATTCCTGTCACCACGGGGCATGCAAAAATCAACAATAACGGTGAAACAATAAATTCTACTGTTAATATCGGCAACAAACACGTAAAAGCCACTCAGGACACGACTTACAAGGCTTATTCCAATATTTCTCTTTACGGAAAAACAAATGTAACAGCAAGGGGCGTTGCGCCGATTGCCGATGGCGATTCTTATGTAAAAGCCAATTCTACAAACAAATTGAATATTAATTCAGGGTCTTTCACTGACGGACAGCGTGATGTTTATCTTGAGGCGTCCGCTAACAGCAGCGTAAATTCTTATATTGACACGGATTCAAAAGGTTTGATATGGGATTTGGGAGATGCAAATACCAAAGCTTATAATACGGTTTATGATGAAATAAATATTGCCTCAAATGCCAGAGTATCAGCGTTCGACAAGATGTCGCTGATTGCGAAAGCCTCTAACTCCGCAGTCGGCAGCAAATCGGCCAAAACAGTGTTCTATCTGCTGTTCGGTATCCCTATCACCATAAGAAATTCGGACAACTCTGACGGTTCAGACAAAACGAAGATTTCTTCTACGAACAATGTCGTTATTAATGGTGATGTTTCGAGCGGTGCCGGAGCAGTAAGAGAATTGCACCTTAAATATGATGAAAACGGACAGGTTGTTTACGACGGAAATATCGAATACGGCCAATATGAGCAGGATTCCGGTTTGACTGCCGACGCAATTGATGAAACCATCAAGCAGTCAGAAGGCCGCTATAACTCTGAAAAAGCTAATCTTGAGGCGTCACTTGCGGAAAAAGACAAGACAATAACCGAGAAAAATACGCAAATAACAACAGCTCAGAATAATATTAACAAAAACAACTCGCAAATTAGCACTTTGAACGGAAATATAGCGGATGCCGATTCAGCTTATAACAAAATTTCAACAACAGCCTACAATCTTGCTGAATCCGAGCTAACCCAGGCAAAAGCTGCTATTAATAATTCATCTTTGACGCAGGCTCAAAAATCAGCATATATCACGAAATTGAGCTCGGGAAGCGCGCTCACCTCCGAAGAGCTGTCCACAGTCAGAACGGCAATAACTAACTATAAATCCGGTTTGAGCGCGACGGTTGCCGAGCTCACAAATCAAAATACAAACTACACGACAGCAATTGAGAACCAGAGAAAGGATATAGAGAAACTTGGCTCGCAAAAAGATGTAATTTCTGACGCAATCAGCCAGCTTGAGGCTTCTTATAAAGAAGAAAAAGCCAGCCTTGAGGCGCAGAAAAATGCAGCAGGAAATCAAACCTTGCAAATTGCGTTTGTTGATGTGAAAAACACAAAAGTTCGTTCCGGCGAAACGGAAATCAAAGGTAATTTGTCAGGTTCCGGCACAATAAGCGCTCCCGGCGACAAATTTGTCATAGATATCCAGAATGATACCCTTTCAAATATTCGTGTTAACGATCTTGAGATAGAAAAGGATGTAAAAGGTAAAATTTACATCAACGGTTCGGATGTTCTCGGCAATAACCTTAACGGAACAAGAAACGGCGTCAACCTTAACCTCAGGAACGAATCCACGGGCCCTGCTATTACCATAAGCAACAATATTGACGCAAATGACCCGAGTTTCAATCTTGACCAGCAGAACAAAGCCGGCGATATGTACCTTAACGGCACAATCCAGAATGTCAGCGGAACCGCATATTTTAAAAACCTTTCAGGCAGCATTGTTTCCGAAGGCTCAACAATCGCAAAAAGCATTTCGATGTTTGTTCCCAACGGCGATATGTATCAGGGCTTCTCTGACCAGTTTATGGATGTTGCAGGAGCAGACGGCACGGGCTCCGGTATCTATGCGGGCGGGGATATTACGATTATGGCGCGCAGTATTAATGTCAACGGGCTTATAAAAAGCGGCACTGCGGACAAAAATGTCGTAATCAATGAGTTCAAAACAAGAAAAACCGCTGACGGATACGAACAGCTTGTCGGCGATAAGTGGGTTGCAATGGAAAAATCGCCCAATCCGCAGAAAAACTGGTACTTGATTACCGGTGACGCTCTTTCAGGGATTGATATGACAAATCCGGACAACCCTGAAACCATCAAAGCTTACTGGGATCCTGACAACAATCAAATCCAGCTTTTCAATGCTGAAATAACCGGCGGCGACGTTACTTTGATAGGCAATGTGGTCAGCACGGGCAACGGACGCATTGAAGTTGTTTCGGGATATGGACATATTGATGTTGTGAACAACACGGGCATTGATTTGGTGACTAATGCACTCAATGCGGATAACAAAATTGACGGAAAAGTTACAATAAGGGACTTTTACGACGAAGCAACAATCAAAAATTCCGAATATTTTAAACAGCTTGAGGCAAAATATCAGGATAAATCGGATGTTGAACATACGGCATTCTGGGAAGATATATATAAAAACACTTATGAATACACCGCACAGCGTGATGACAACGGCAAGATTAATGTTTCCCAGAATCACTCGCATGCAAACGACAGCAATTATTCTCAGATAACTGTCAACGGAAATGAGGCTGTTTTCACGCCCGAGCAGAACGGCGGTTCGCAAATCCTTGACAGTACGACAAAAACCGAGGTTCGTTATGAATACATTAAAAAATCCTGGTTCTATGAGCTGTTTTTTGGCAAGCAATATCAAAAAATAACGGTCGTTACTGACGAAGAACAGTGGTCTGACGCAAAAAATCCTATAAAAATAAGCTTTAGCGGATATGATGAAGCGCAGGTTAATGTAACCTCCAATAATTCAAATATATATCTGAATAAAAACATCAGCTCGCTGCCCGGAACCGTAAATATTGCTTCCGGAGGCGTAATTCAAGATATAACGGCGGACAAGGGCGTTCATATTATGGGTAAAGATGTTAATCTTTCCGCAAAAGATGATATTGGTGCTTATGATTCGCTTTTGTTGGATAAATCTATAAAAATTGACCTGATGGGCGGAAAACTTACCGCTGCTTCCCAAAACGGTGATGCTTATATATCCGTAACAAGCGGAAACTTGAATAATTTCAATATTCAGGCGCTGAACGGACTTGCTTACGTAAATGCGGTAAACGGAAATATTGTGGCGGATAGCGCTGCTGTAATGAAAGCGAAAAATATTTCACTCAAAGCCGGAAACGGAGATATAAGCATAAAAACAGCGGACAATCTCAAGGCAGAAGAGTCATTTAATGCGCAGGCCTCCGGCAATGTAGATATTGACTATGACGGTGATTTGACAATCGGAATGATAAAATCGGGCGAGGATACTTCAATCTCTACGACAGGAAGCATTAAAAAAGGCGCTACAGCTACGGAAGATACTGCCAATATTGAAGCGGCAAATATAAAACTGACTTCAAAAGGCGGTTCTATCGGCGCGCTTGCTGACGGCGGGGAAATTACGGTAAAATCCTCAGGAACCGTGACTGCTGACGCGAAAAAAGATATTTCTCTTTATGCCCAGTCGAATATGTTTGTAAATAAAATAACAGCGGGAAATAATGTAAGGCTTGTGGCGGAAAAAGGCATAATAAATGCCAATGCCGGCGCTGATACCGAAGCTGCGCCGTATAATGTCAAAGCTAACAATTTGACCCTGATGGCTATAAATAATAATATCGAGAATATGAACATTGATATTGACGGTTCTCTTGAGGCTTATGCCGGCTACAGGGTTGTGAACGGCGAATCTGCGCTTTTGAACCCTGACAGTATCATTCAGGTCAACCAGCTTTCGAGGGTTTTCTCACAGCAGGAGGCTGATTCTATAACAATGGATGATGTTGCAAAGCTAAAAGACCTGAAAATCGACAATATTCTTGCGCCTAACGCATTTTTAACTTCTGAAAAATCCCTCCTTGCAGGCGCAAATATAATAAAAACAACTGATTCTATTGTATTTACGGCAATTAACGGCTCGGTAGGCTCAGCGGACAATTTTATAAATGTTGCGCAGGATGGTGCTGTTTCTGCCTACGCAAAGGATTCAGTTTATATTTCTTCTGATAAGGATTTAAAAGTCAAAGAAATAATGGGCTACAACGACAAACAGCGTACAAACTCCGCAAATGAAACCATAAGCATAAATGAACCGCTGAAAAAAGTCGTGCTAAAATCCGGCGGAAACATTATTGACGGAAATGACGAGTATTTTTCTGTTACATCTGACGGAGAAACAATACTTACTGAAAACGAAAAGCCTAATATTATAGCTCAATCCATTGAATTATATTCAAACGGCACAATCGGCTCCGGTTATGATGCGTTTGATGTCTATACTGTGGACGGCGGAGACGGTCTGTCAGTGAATGCGCCGGGCGAGGTGCATATTGCTTCGGTTTATGATATTAAGCTGGGCAATATAGAGGCCGGTGCAAACGTTGATATTATTGCAAAAGAGCTCGCTTATACTTCAAAAGACCAGTATAGCGAAGTTTATAAAAATATATCGGCTGACAGGATTTTGACAGATGCAAATCTCAATATTTCGGCTAAAAATGTTAATATTGAAGACTCTGATGTCAAAGGCACTGTTAAAATTGCGGCTCAAGAGGAGGTAAATCTTGTTTCGTCAGCAGATTTGAAGCTTGATTCTATAAAATCTATTGATGAAAACGGAATTCTTGAAAAAGTTAGCGTAAAAACAACTTCCGGCGATATTCTTGACGCAAACCAAAGATATGAAAAGCAGGATTTTGGCGGCGAAACTGTTGAGGATACAAAAAACGAAGAAGCTGTTATTGCGGCAAAAACCATCGTTCTGGATTCTGCTTCCAACATCGGAACTGCAACGGACGCGTTTGATCTGGAAACTGCAGCCGGCGGTGACGGACTTTCTGTAAAAACCGGAGAAAATGCCTTTATAAGCTCATCGAAAGACCTTGCACTGAACGATGTAAGTGTTGGCAAAAATGCTGATATTAAAGCACTTGAGTACGTGCATACTTCCGCGGAAGAATACAGTGAAAATTACAAAAATATCACGGCAAACAAACTTTCTTCCGGTGAAACAATGAATTTGACAGCTTCTAATGTTGAGGTAAAAGATGCCGGCAAAATCGGGCTGTTGAATATAAATGCCGATAAAAATGTTAATTTCAATTCTTCGGAAAACATAAATATCGGCTCAATTAACAGTATTTCCGGCGGATTTACGGAAAATGTTGAAATTTCGTCGAAAAAAGATATTCTTAACGGAAATACTGATAATACAGCGAATATAAATGCCGAAAACGTTAAACTTACTGCTGAAAATGCGGGCAGTGAGTCAACCGCTCTTGTGATAAACCAGCCTGCCGAAAACAGGCTTGAGCTCAATGCGAACAACCTCGCCAGCATTCATCTTGTCGGAGAAAATGCAAATATTTCTGAGATTAAGTCGAATAACTTGAAACTTAAGGCTGAAAATGACATAAATATTAACAATCTCACGGCAAATACTGCAAATATTTCGACAAAAACTACAAATCTCAGCGTAAATAATGCGAACATAAGAGATTATGCCGAATATCATACGATTAACAAGTTTGTTGTAAACGAAAACAGAACGACGGCTCCGAGATTCGACGCCAATGCCCAAATCCAGTCAAACGGCGCCTCATATTCTCTGGTCATTGACTCTTCCAATAATATCAAGACAAATAAGGAGTTTGTGACCCGTCAGAACACGGACATAAGAATAAATGATGATTATGAGCACCAGAGTATGGACGCTTCGGCGCGTGCGCTTTCTGTTAATACCGTTCAGAACAATACAACCCCGGGAGTTGCGCAAAGCGGTGCAAATCCGGAAATGTCCGTTGTGAATTTTAATGCTAACAAATATAACCAGAATAAAAACGGCGATATAATCAAAGAACGCAAAAAACGCACGGTTATTCTCGATGATGATGCAGAATCAGGGCTTACAGATACGGTCAAAAAAGAAACAAACGGCGAATATTCAAATGTTATTCCGGTCAATTTCAAAACTATGACAGAAATGCCCGTTGATTCGACTTCTGTGAGCAATTTTATAAGAAGTTTGAAAAAACTTCCTGAAAAAGACAGGAAAAAGATTATAGAAAAATTTGTCGATGAATATGTTCAAACTTCTCTGGGATACGCGCAATAAGTATGAAAAAAGAGCCTTTTTGAGGCTCTTTTTAGTACAAAACCGCAATTTTAAGGCATTTGTCTTTTTGATTTTTAAAAATCTCATAGCCCTCTTGAATATTTTCAAAATTCACGCGTTCGCTTATTAAAAAATCCGTGGAAATCTGCTTTTTCGAGATTAAATCAATGAGCTTTGCGCATTTATTTGCGTCAACGCCGCCGGTTTTAAAAGTCAGGTTTTTGCCGTACATGTCCGGCAGGGGAAGGGTTTGAGGGGCTTCGTACATTGCCGGAATCGCGACAATAGCATTGGCTCGGGCGATTTGCCAGGCCATTTTGAAGGTTTCGCCTGCGCCTGCTGCTTCAATCACCTTATCAGCCCCGCGGTTGTTCGTGAGGGCTTTTATTTGTGCGATTACATCCTGATTTTGCGGGTCAATAACATAATCTGCAAATTTTTGTGCCAGATTTCGTCGTGATTCGTTGGGTTCGATTGCTATAATTCTTTTTGCGCCCATAAATTTTGCACTTTGCATTGCGCAAAGCCCGACAGGGCCGGCTCCGATTATTGCGATTGTGTCATCTGCTTCTATTTCGCACAATTCCGCGCTCCACCAGCCGCTGGGTAAAATATCGCCTGCAAAAAGCGCATTTTCATCGCTTACATTCTCCGGAAGTCTTGTTAATCCGGTATCAGCGTAAGGAACCCTGACATATTCCGCCTGACAGCCGTCAATTGAGCAGCCCAGCAGCCATCCGCCGTTCTGGCAGTTGTTTACATAGCCTTTTTTGCAGAAAAAACATTCACCGCAGAAAGTTTCGCAATTCACCGAAACTCTGTCGCCGGGGTGCAGGTTTTTAACCTCTTTTCCCGTCAGAATAACCTCTCCGGTGAATTCGTGCCCCAAAACTGTTTCTGGAACGGCTTTGGACACTGCGCCTGCGATGATATGCAGGTCGCTTGTGCAGATGGAGGACATTGTGACTTTCACGATTGCGTCTTTTTCGTCAAGAATTTGTGGAATCGGCTTTTCCACGAGCTCCGTTGTGCCGTTTTTGTGCCAGATAAGTGCTTTCATTGTGGTTTTCATTGCTTTATCATAAACAATTATTGCAGTTATTTCAATAAATTTCACAAATTGGGGTGATTTTTGGAGGGAATTGTTATAAAATAATGTTAGATATTATGAAATGCCTCGGTAGCTCAGTTGGCAAAACAGGCGGTGAGCCTGTGAATAGATTAGGCTCTATCCAACGGAGCGGGGGCGATAAAATTGAATAAAAAAACTGAAATGCCTCGGTAGCTCAGTTGGATAGAGCGATAGCGTCCTAAGCTGTGCGTCGTTGGTTCGAGTCCAATCCGGGGTATTTTTCTTGACAAGCAGATATAAGTAGGCTGGGTTGAACTTTTTCATTCAACTGTATTTTAATGACAGATTTAGTCGGAAGAAAAACAATGTCGGTTGGGCATACTTGCCCAACAATACTAAATTTGAGCCGTCGGAAATAAATTAAAACTTTAAATTTGAAAACGGTTAAATTGGTCTTTTATTGGACAAATTATTTAATTTTGGTCCAAATTTTTGCACCCTACAGCTAATGTTTTAATAAAATTTAAAATATGAATTATATTGCGATAATCATATTTATGTGTGAAAAAATTAAAATTTGAAATAAATGATTTATTTGAATGTATCATAATTAATATTTTATTATCAAACATATGTAGATACACTTGTCTTTTATTATATAAATTAAGAAATTCCATAATTTGTTGTAAATATTCTATTTCAATATTTGAAAATTTTGCTGCATAAATAGAAAATTTATAATTCTTTTGATTAATTTTTATGAAATTCACGGGTACACTTTTATTAAAAACTCTATAAGGTATAATATAAATTTCATTATTAAATATTTTATTGTTAAAATTTAATTCTATAACTTGACCGTAAAAAGGAGTGCTTGTATAACGACAACAAGTACATTTAGTATTTGTATCTGCAATATAATAAGTTAAATTATTTATATTCCCGCTTAAAACGTTACGCACATCATACCATCTATCCCAATATGTGCCTAATGTTCTATTTAACGGAGGAGAGCTAGGCTCGAATTTCTTTTTATTATTATTGTCATACACTATCGATTTAACAATATTGTTCTTTAAATATGGCAGTATAAAATTTTTAAATACAGTATTATTTATTTTTTCATATAAAATAGAAATTGGTATAAATATAAATAAACAAGAAAGAATAAAACATATAAACATTGGTATCGAATTATATTTTATAAATATTACAAACAAAGATATAGACAAAATTAATGCACATATAATCCACACTTTACATTTAAGTAACTCTTCTTTATAGAAATTTTTAAAATTTATACATTTATTAATATCAATTATAAATTCACTCATTAGAAATAATTTTATGATTTATAGAATTTATTGTCAAACTATGCTTGACCTACAATTTATAATATATTTTTTCGGCTAGGTAAATATATTTTATCAATCTCTCTGTTATTTCTTCTCAAACTGTGTATTAATTTACATCACCCAGCTATGCTAATAAATGATATATGAGATGGGTGCGATGAAAATGTCGTACCCATCCTACTTCTTCGATAAAAACTCCCATATTTTTGCCCTCATCACATAAGCGCCTGTGATATCAACACTTTCGTCCTTTCTAAACCCCAGACTTTCATAATTTTTTCTCAAATCTTTTTCTTTCGCCACAGAAAAAAGCGTCAATTCTTCGGCTTTTTTGCTTTCTGCAATGTTTTTCATGTCCTGATAGAGGCTTTTCATAACTCCTTTGCTCGCAGTATTCTGCCTGTTGCGCACAAGGGCGTCAATGTACATACTTTTTTGCTCAAGCCGGTTTTTTCGCAGCCTGTAAGTATAACCGGCAAGCAGATTGCCGAATTCATCTTTGATGACGCGCATTTTGCAGTTGAAAGCCATGGAATCAATGCAGTTAAAAAATGCTTTCAGGTAAGGAAACCTTTCTTTGCGTTCAGTCGTGTACATTTTCATCATTTTGTAAAGCTCAAGCGGGTTTCTTGTGCTTTTTATAATCGGGCGATGTTGTGTGGTGTCAAAATGGCGTGTTGCGGGCAGGACTTTCATATTTTCGGGTGTTTTTCTTTGTTAAATGATTTTTTGTTTGATTTAAGTCCCGTAAAAAATTTTTTTGCCATATTTTATTGTCTGCATTCCATTTTTTTTATACATAAATCGTCGCAAAGTATTATTTTAATGGCTTCACCGGCTTTTGCATGGTATTTTAGCCCGGGAGTAAGCAACCCTGTTATTAATCCGACAGTGCAGCCTACAGGAATGCCGATGGCAAGTCCGGTTCCAATTTTTGCGGGATTTGGAATGAAAGCAAACCCCACACCTGCTCCCGCGCCTGCAATACCCAGCCCTAATGTAGAGGCGGTTAGTTTACCTGCGGTCATCCAGGGGCCTTCCTTCAGGGTTCCGTCTTTTGTGAAAGGTTTTGCGCTCATTGCAATTGCAGAACCGTCCGGAAGCACAAGACATTCAAATTTCAGGTGAACTCTTGCGTTTTTGTTAAATTTGCGCTGTTTTTCAATTTTTATGACTGTTGCAACTATTTTTGAGCAAGCCGGAATCAATAATGTTCCCTCCTGCGTGTAAATTGCTTCCGGAACGGTAAAATTCACCCTGTCGCCTGCTTTTTGCTTGTCAGACCAGAATTTGCAATCAAAAACTATTTTGAAAACATTTCCTTTACAGATTATATTTCTCAGGTTTGTTATTATGACTTTATTGCAGGGTGCATCTTTTTCCGGAAAAAGATATTGTTCGCAAAGAATTTCTTCCCTGCACTGCGCACACTGGCATGGGACGGCAAAAGAGGGCATTCCGAGCAATGTTATCATAAAAATCGCTGATAACCTTTTTATAAACATTGTGTTGAAAATTCGTGTACAAATCATCATTGCCTTAATTTCCTAAATCTTATGTTATATTTTCATTTGTATTTGAATGATATCAAAATGAAATAGGAAAATTATTCGTCGAAAGAATAATGTTTGTTTTTGGTCATCAGACTTTCTGTTGGCTGTTTTGTCCGGCCGGAAAGTATATGGTTTTCTGCTTTGTTATGCTTTCGGTGGTGACAGAAAGCGAAAAATTTCTTTTAATATGAGTTTCAGGGGGTAAAATTGTATTAAAAAATAAAATTACACAGGAGGAGAAAAAATGAGTATTTTTGAAGCGGGCATGATGGTGTGTTTCGGGGCAAGCTGGCCGATTGCGGCGCTCAAAACTTATAAATGCAAATGCGTGCACGGAAAAAGCCTCAAATTTTCACTTTTGATTCTTCTCGGGTATGCTTGCGGGATTGCGCATAAGGTTTTGGAGAATATGGACTGGGTTTTCTGGCTTTATCTGCTGAATACGGCATTTTTGCTGATTGATATCTTTTTATACCTCAAATATAAGGACAATAAGGCTCCTGCGGACTGTACTACGGATGAAGATGAAAATTAATTGACTGTTTTATTTCAGGCATATTTTATTTATGACACTATGGATTTTGTGGTGGGGAAGATGGTAGAAATTGATGAAGATGTGTGAGGTTTCTTTATCAGCTCAAAAATTTGCCATGAAATATTGCACGTTTCGATTTCTTCAACTATGTAGAATATGATTTCAAAAACGGCATATAAAACCAGTGTGTAAAGTTTACAAACATAGAAACAAAATGTTGTGAAGTTGTGAAAGGGAAAGAATAAATACACCTTGACCCGGGTAGTTAATCAAAATCGCACTTGACACAAAATACAACGCGCTCTGATTATCGGAGTTCGTTCCATTACCCCGTCAACGTAAAATACTCCTGTCTCCGGTTTCCATAGAGGAACTTCCGTTAGAGCAATAAATCCATCTATTCCATGAGAGAAAGCGAATTTAAGGCGCTTAACAGGTAGAATGCTGTAATAACCCGGGATAATATGAAATTGAAAGCTCATTGACTCATTATCACACTGGTTCTATTTGCTGGGATTGGCACTCTGAAATACTTTGTAGTTCCGGAAAACTTCAAATGCTTTATTTTATTTCGGGCGGTAAAGACCTTAATATATATTGCATCATTAGGTTTTAATTTTTCAAAAATTATGTAAATTCTACCGGATTCTATATAGGCTTTCGGATGTATATATTGCAAGTTTTTTTGTTCATCAATCAAAACTCCGTAAAGATCTTTGTCGTTGTCTGTCTTTATTTGTAATGTATTATATTCATTAAAATCTTCGTAGTTTAAATTCCTATCACCGGTATTTTTGAGTTCGACATCGAAGAATCCCATCGGTTCAAGATTTCCCTCTTCATATTCATCGGAAAATGGAAAGTCATAATCATTAGCAAGCTGCATATCATCCATCATGTCTCTTATCTTATGATGCTCAATTTTGTATTCCAAAACCGGCTTAGCTTTGCATAACCTGTCATGTATTTGAATAACAGCATAAATACCAACGCTAAAGGTCGAGAATACTCCAATTATTGTGAAAATATTTTGAAAAATTTTTTTATAGTCTAGTTTAATCATTTATTTTCCGTTGAGTAAGAATTTATCGAGTTCGTTTATGTTTTTGCTTTCGGCATGAGCGGGGCGGTTGTATTTTTCGGCTATTTCAAAAGCAATTTGATTTGTTTTTTTGTCTTCATCGTCCTCAATGTCCCATGTGTGGCTTTTCTTTAAATGAACAAGGACTTGTGCTTTTACCTCGTCTGAAAAACCGAATTTTTCTCCCAATTTTTCGCTAATAAAATAATCTCTCACTCTCGTGTAGAATAAATCTTTATTTTTGTATTTGAGCAAGCCCGAAAAGCGCGCAGCGTCATCTTTTGCTGCAATTTTATCCAAATCTATCATCAAATCCGTAGCTGCGTTCGGCTCTATGCCTAATACAGATGTGATATATTCATATATTGAGGAATGAAACTGCTTGTTTTCTTGTTTGGAAATATCAAATATCCATTGGTAGTCTTTTATTGTAGAAACGATTGTCATGTGCGTATAAAAATTATTGATGTTTAATACATTAATTTTCATAATAGTCCTGACTTTTGTTATGTATTAATTAAAAACAAGGTGAAAAATTTTTTTGCTACTAAATTTATAAATTATAAACCAAACAAGTTTTATTTTGAGGTAGTATAATCAATAAAAAAGGATGTTTGCAATGCAGGAATTTTTCATAAAACTGTTGGAATACTTTGTAAAGTTTAATGATTGGCTTTTTTCGCCGGTTGACGGGCTTGTTGAAAAAATTCCTTTGCCTGATTGGGCGCTGGACGCTGTTTTGGACAGCATTCACATGCTTGGATTTTTGTTTGTTGTTTTTCTGGTTATTGAGTTAATTGAGTTTTATTATTCCGGAAAAATGTACAAAATCGTGAGCGCCTCAAAAAAATCTGGGCCGATTCTGGGCGCTCTGGCTGCGTCTGTGCCGCAGTGCGGATTTTCTATCATTGCAAGTACGCTTTATACAAGAAAACTCATTACCCGCGGCACTTTGCTGGCAGTTTATCTGGCAACCTCCGATGAGGCGCTGCCGGTGCTGTTGAGCGAACCGGAAAAGCTTTCGCTGGTGCTTCCTCTTGTTTTCACAAAGATTGCAATCGCGCTGATTGCGGGTTATGCTGTTGATTTTTTCTTAAAAAACGATAAAACTCTGCCCCAAACATCGCAAAACGACACTGAGGACGAGCATGGCTGCTGCCATCACGAAGTCGGGCGCCCGAGAAAGCGTGATATCCTGCTACATCCGCTTGTTCATACATTGAATGTGTTCATTTTTGTTCTTATAATTACGCTTTTGATTAACTATGGCGTGTTCAAAGCGGGCGGTGAGGAAAATCTGGGTCAATATTTCCTTTCTGACAGCATATTCCAGCCTGTTATAACGGCGATTTTCGGCTTAATCCCCAACTGTGCGGTTTCTATCGCCATTACTCTGATGTTAATGAAAGGTGCTATAGGCTTTGGCTCCGCAATAGCGGGTTTGTGCTCCGGTGCGGGGCTCGGGCTGCTTGTTTTGTACAAAAAGAACCCCTCTTTTAAAGACAGCCTGAAAATTACCGGAATTCTTCTTCTTATAAGTATTATTTCAGGTATTCTTATACAAACTTTTTATTACTAACCCGAAATTCCTCGACCGTACGATTTAATCAGCGAAAAATTCGTACAAAATCAGAACAAAAGGAGATTTTTGTATGAATTTATTAGTAAGATGGATTTTGTTTTCACTGGCGATTGTTTTTGTGGCATGGATTATCCCGGGAATCAGTGTAAGCAGCTTCTGGGCAGCGCTTTTGGTCAGTATTATTATCGGTTTGATAAATACTTTTATAAAACCGGTTTTGATGTTTATAACTCTGCCAATAAACTTCCTTACGCTGGGGCTTTTTACGCTTGTTGTGAATGCCCTGCTTCTAATGCTCGCCGGATGGGTTGCGCCGGGGTTCAGCGTGGATGGTTTCTGGAGCGCGTTGTTCGGCTCGATTATCCTCTCGCTGCTTTCTGTTCCCATTAGCAACATTGGCGATGATACGTAATTTTATTGTCATTTTCAACGCCGCAGGCGTCTTTTTAGCTAAAATCCCCTCGATTTTGAGGGGATTTTTTTAATTTTCGCTGTTAATCTTTTTGAGAATGGAATCGATTTCATCTTTCAGGTACTGAAGCAGGATTCCCAGCTTATCTTTGAATGTATAGGCGCCGGGCCAATAAGCGTATCCCATGGTTTTCTCCTTAACATCTACCTACAAGTATAATATCGGCAGGAGGGAGTGATTTCTTTAATGTTTTGGAGTAAAAAGTAATAAATGTTTACAATTTACGGTGCTGTGATTGTTTTTATAAAGATATGTAAATTTGCTACAGAAGTAGTAGTAATATTAATGCCTCTCTTTCAAAAAAATGTTATAATAAGCATGTAAGGTACATTAAATAAGGAGATGTCAATAGCGCCGAACCCTGTTTTCAGCCGATTGAAAGGATAATATGAGCAACGTACAATTTCACAGTGACCTGGATAGGTTAATTGAGATTCTACCACCAAAGATTACGAAATATTTAGACGCTGAAGCGTTGTCGGATGTAATCGAACTTGTATTGGATTTGGGGCGCCAGCCTGAAATTCGGCATTCGGACGGTAATATTGACTATCTGGGCGAGGATAATATCGTCGATGAGGACATAAAGTACGTTACGGACAGGGTTCAGGAGTTCACAAACGACAATCGCTCGGGAATCCCCGGCACACTCCACAGAATCAGCGCCATCAGAAACCGTCAGGGCAAAATCGTAGGTCTTACGTGCAGAATAGGGAGAGTAGTTACCGGAACCATCGCTTGTATAAAGGATTTCGTCACACAAAATAAAAGTATTTTGTTCTTAGGACGTCCGGGGGTCGGAAAAACCACCAAATTAAGAGAAATTTCGCGCCTTGTTGCGGATGAGCTTCACAAAAGGGTTGTTGTTGTTGATACTTCAAACGAAATTGCCGGCGACGGCGACACTCCGCACCCTGCTATCGGGCATGCCAGAAGAATGCAGGTTACGCAGCCCGAGCACCAGAAAGATATTATGATTGAGGCGGTAGAAAACCATACGCCCGAGGTTATTGTGGTCGATGAAATCGGCACCGAGGCCGAAGCGCAGGCAGCAAGGACAATTGCAGAGCGCGGTGTAATGCTTATTGCCACGGCGCATGGAAATTCGCTCGAAAACCTTATAAAAAACCCCGTATTGTCCGATTTGGTCGGCGGAATCCAGTCCGTTACCCTCGGTGATGATGAAGCAAAGCGCAGAGCCTGCCAGAAAACGGTTCTTGAGCGTGAAAAGCAGCCTACTTTTGATATTGTTATTGAAATTATTGACAGAAACACGCTTGCTGTTTATCCGAACACGTCAGAGGCGGTGGATTGCATTCTGCGCGGCTGGCCGATTAAGCCGGTTATCAGAAAAGTTGACCAGTCTGTGACTGACAAGGTTTCTGAGGGGGCAAAGCTGGTCGATACGATAAACAAGCTCGATGAAAAAATAAATATGGCAAATGATAGCCTGAAATTCAGCTTTTCGCGCCAGCAGTATGTAAATCAGGTTAAAAATTTCAAAAAAATCTATATTTACGCTGTCAGCCGCACGATTGTTGAAAAGGCGATTGAACGTCTGAATTTGAACACTGAATTGACCAAAAATATCGACGATGCGGACATAATTATCTGTCACAAGAACTTTGCAAAGGGCGGAAACAAGATTTTGAGCATTGCAAACGAATACAGGCTGCCGATTTATTATGTACGCTCAAATTCTACCTCGCAGGTGCAAAAAGTCCTGAAACAGGCGTTGGGATTGAGTGATGGCGATGATGAAATGCCTTCTGTTTATGTTGACGAGGAGGAGCGCGCTCTTGATGAGACAAAAGAGGCGATTCAAAAGGTTTTGGATGGGGAAACCGATGTTGAGCTTTCGCCCCAGAACCCGCAAATCCGCAAAATGCAGCATGAACTTGTTGAGCAGCACAATCTTTCGTCAGAAAGTGTGGGTGAGGGCGCGCAAAGGCGGTTGAAAATCGTTGGCGGGAAAGATTTTAAGGCTTCCTAGGCGGTTTTTCCATCTGTTATGCTGAACTTGTTTCAGCATCGCAAGATTTATGTTGAATCCGCAAATTTTCCCGCCGAAATTCGTATTTTGACGTCCTTGCGACCCTGAAATGAATTCAGGGTGACGGGGAGGGTTGTTTTCCCATCAGTCATGCTGAACTTGTTTCAGCATCGCCGGATTTATGTTGAAATTGCAAATTTTTCCGTCAAAAGCCGGTTTTTCGCGTCCTTGCGACCCTGAAATAAATTCAGGGTGACGGGGAGGCAACTGATTTTTGCTCTAGAAAGTTTGATTTGCCGCCTTTTCGGTCTGAAACGGGTTCAGGGTGACGAAAAGGGCGATTTTTTCCATTAAACCAGATTGCTAAAATTTGTAGAGTAATCTACACCCAGTCTCCGTGCTGATTTTACCCAGAATTCATGCAATCTTTTGGCTCCTGCTTCACTGAAGGATTCTTGACGCAGTTTGTTGTATAAATTCAAATTTTGCTCGATATATTTTTTCGCTGCCTCCGGATTTTTTGTTATTTTTGCCCAGAGTGCTTTAAGGGCGAGTTTATTCAGCTGTTTTGCCCCGTTTTTATCAAGAAGCGCTTTATTGTACTCTCCGTTGCAAACTCCTATTTTTGCGCCGAGAATACTTTGGGATGGAAGCAATCTTTCCCACCATTTTGCCGGCAATTTTACCATTTCTGCTTTTTCGCCCAGGGTGTTATAGATAACAGTCTTTTCGAGCCCGGGGATAACTATAAAACTATGATAATCGGCTGCGCTAAAAGGGAATGCGCCTCCTTTTGCGTACAAATCCGGATGACCGTGAACCATGAGCCCCTTTGCTGTAATCGGTACAGTACAATTCATCTGTGTACCGTTGTGTTCGTATGTAATCCGGTTTTTGTCAACGATTACGGCTTTTTCATAAGGATTTGCCTGCCGTACAGCTTTTACAACTGCGTTTTTCGCGTATTCTTCTGCTGTTTTTGCAGATTGAAAATTAATTGTTCCGTCAGGGCAAATATACCCGATATTTTCGCTTTTTATGCTTTTTAGAGCATTTTTTGAGAGGTATTGCTGCGTGCGCAGAGCGCTCGAGGCTCCTGAAGCTTGTGAAAGACTTTTGAAACTGCCTATGTTTAATCCCATGCAAAATATTCCTATATAAACCTAACCTATGTTTATATAAAAACATTTTGCAATGAAAAATTGCCCCCTTATCTGTCACAAATCGTTCGCGCAACCTGAACGCCGGATGCAGAGGCCTGAATCAGCCCTCTGGTTACGCCTGCGCCGTCGCCGATTGTGAAAAGGTTTTTGACCTGCTCGGTTTCAAGCTCTTTTGTGAGTTTTACGCGTCCGGAGTAGAATTTTACTTCAATACCGTACAAAAGCGTATATCTGGAAGCCACGCCGGGAGCAATTTTGTCCAGAGCCTTGAGCATTTCAATGATTGCGGTCATCTGGCGGTATGGAAGAACAAGGCTCAAATCACCGGGAGTTGCGCATTGTAGCGTGGGGGTGATTATGCTGCTTTTTATTCTTTCGGGGGTTGAACGGCGTCCGTCAAGCAAATCACCGAACCTTTGAACGAGAATTCCGCCGGAAAGCATATTTGCGAGCCTTGCAACGTGCTGACCATAGGCGATTGGCTCTTTAAACGGCTCTGTGAACTTTTCGCTCACAAGAAGTGCAAAGTTTGTGTTCGCAGTTCTTTTGTTTGCGTAGCTGTGCCCGTTTACTGTTGCGATTCCGCTGTAATTTTCCGCTACAACCTCGCCGTAAGGGTTCATACAGAAAGTTCTGACCTCGTCACCGAAAGTCGGAGAGTGGTAAATCAGCTTTGATTCGTATAATTTGTCTGTAATCGGCTGGAAAACAGGCGCCGGAAGCTCAACACGAACCCCTACATCAACCGCGTTGTTAATCATTCCGATTTTATTCTTTGCAAATTCCTTGGTGAGCCAGTCTGCGCCCTCACGTCCGGGTGCGATAATCAGATATTCGGCGAGAATCTTTTCTCCATCCTGCGTGACAAAACCTTTTACCTGCTCATTTTGGACAATCAGGCTGTCAGCGACTTTGTTGTTGAGGATTGTGACTCTTTCGTCCAGATAATCCTGCATATTCTTCAAGACGCCCAGACTGCGCTCTGTTCCGAGGTGACGAACGGGCGAATGGACGAGTTTTAGCTCTGCAAGCGTTGCTGCGCGCTCAATATCCGCAAAATCATCTCTGTTTGTGCCGAAAACTTCGTCAGTTGCGCCGAATTTCAAATATAAATCGTCAGTGTATTTTATGAGCTCTTCAACTTTTGTTCTGGGCAAATAATCGGTCAAATGGCCGCCAACATCGGGTGTCAGCGTTAATTTCCCGTCAGAAAACGCGCCTGCACCGCCCCATCCGCATAAAAGTCCGCATTTTTTGCAGTTCGGACATTTTTCAAAGCCCTCTCTTAAAAAACACTTTCTCTGCTCAATTCTCAAGCCTTTTTCGACAATTACGACTTTCCATTCAGGTCTGAGTTTTGTAATTTCAAGAGCGGCAAAAATTCCGGCGGGGCCGGCACCGATTATAGCAACGTTATACATAAATCTTCCTTTTTAATCCCATACAATCCTAATTTTAAGCAAAAAAGGACGGATTTACAAGTTTAGTTTTGTTAACGTAATATACAAGAGTTTGTAAAAGTATGTTTTATGACACAACTTGTTAGCCCCTGAAACAATTTCAAGACTACAATGTCAGAATTTTATCGTAGAGTTGAGTATTCAATAAGTTTTTGCAAATCCTTGTCCCACGTTCCGTTCCAGCGGTCGATAATTACATCCGCAGGCGTTTTGCCCTCTTTTGTGAGCTCCAGAAGCGGCTCAAGGTATTTTTCTTCGCCGATTCCGGCTTTTTTGAGCGCGCTGTAAGAGATTTTGAGGGCTTCTGTTGCGATTTGTGCGAGATTGTAGCCTTTGATGTTCATTGAAAGCCCGCATTTCGGGGTTTTTCGCCTGATGTATTCAAAATCTATGTAAGAAAACGGTTTTAGCAGCTCAAGCGCCTCATTTGAAGCGTTTTTGGAGTATAAAAGCCCTTTCCAGAATGCCGGAACCGCCGGAATTAACTCAGGGCGCTGGTTGTCGTGGTTTCTGATTTCAAGATAGCTTTTTAGCCTTACGTCAGGGAAATAAAGGCTCAAATGGAGCTCCCAGTCTTCGATTTGCGCTGTAAAACCCTCATAACCATCTTTTAAAAACTGCGAAAAGGTAAGGTTTTTGACCGGAATTGCGCCGATTCCTTTTCTTTCAATGAAAATCATCGGCACATTGAGCAGAATTTTTGCATAATCTTCAAACGAAAACTCAAAATCACGCTCAAAAAGCTTTGAGCTGACGAGCCCGCAGCGCTCATTGTCGGTATGCAGCCAGCTGAACGCCCTGTATGACTTATATCCGGTAAGTTTTCCGCCGCGAACGGGGGAATTTGCGAATGCAGCGCTGATTATCGGCGAAAGTTTCAGCGCAAGCGACAGTTTTTGCATTGCGTCTTGTTCGCTTTTATAATCAATCCCCGTCTGAATGCCCGATGTTTCGCGCATCATTACGAGGGGCTTTTTTGCAATTGTTGGCAGATAGCGGGTCATGTATTCGTAGCGTTTTTTGGGGATGATTTTGATATTTTTATTGGTCGAAAGGGGCTGGATTCCGTAGCCGAGCCAGATTATTCCCATTTTTTCGGCTATTCGGGCTGTTATTTTGTTATATTCCGTGATTTTGTTTTCAATTTCCGCAATAGTATCAAGCGGATTCAGGCTTATTTCAAGCTGCGAGCCGGGTTCGAGCGAAATCGTTCCTGTTTCGTTTTTCAGCCCGATAATATTGTTCCCCTCGTAAACTCCGCTCCAGTTTCCGTTTTTAAAAGTCTGTAAAAAACGCGCAATATCAGGATATCTGACGGCTTTAAGGCTGTCGGAATAAACGCCGATTTTTTCAAACTCGATTCCTGTTTTTTCGCCGGTTTTGCAGCCCGAGCGAAAAATTTCGGTGAGGAAGTCTAAATCGTTGATATTTTTTGTATCAGCTATTTGTTTTAGCATAAAGTTTTGCCGTTTTTGCGTTGATAAAGTTAATTATTTGTGACATCAGGGTGTTTTGGAAGTTCGTTTGGTCGAGATGGTTTATTTCTCTTATGAAATAGCATGGGCTTGTGACGTTGATTTCTATTATTTTTTCGTCAATAACGTCCAGCCCGACCATATAAAGCCCCGTTTTTGAGAGTTTTGAGGCAACATCAAGCGCCATTTCCTTTTCTTTTGGCGTAAGTTCGGCTCTTTCAAAGAATTTGTCCGAATGAGTATTGAATTTAAAGTCATCTTTGCCCGGAAGTTTTCTTACGCATTCATCGAAAACAAAATCGTTAAAAATCAGCACTCTTTTGTCGCCGTGAATGGCTTTGTCGAGGTATTTTTGCACCATAACCGCTGTTTTTCCGTCTTCTGTGAGCGAAGAGATGATTGAATTAATATTCGGGTCGCCTGCGTGAAGAAAGTATACTCCGCTGCCAAAACACCTGTTTAATGGCTTTATTATTGCGTTTTGAACTTTGTTCACAAAGCTTTTTATCTCTTCTTTTGAGGAAGTTACAATATTTTCGGGCGCATATTGCGGAAAATAGTTAAGATGAAGCTTTTCATTGAAATTTCGCACCGCGCAAGGGTCATTTATCAATAAAGTTCGTTCCTTATCTACGAAATCGAATACATAGCAGGCGTTTATGTAATTTACATCAACAGGCGGGTCAGGACGGAAAAATACAACGTCAAAATCGTTAATCAGCCCTTTTTTCTCGATTTTTTCGTAGAAAATATCGCCGTTTTTTGCGAAAGAATCAAAATATAGCGCAGTTCCTTTTGCGTTTTCAATTAGCAGCCTGTTTTTGGTGGAAACACAGACTTTGTAGCCCCTGTCGAGAAATTCTTTGATTAACCAGTGATTGGTCACAAGATCGTTAAACTCAAAGTATTTCAGTTCTAGTTCGTCGATTATAAAAAGTATATTTTGCATAAAATTTAACCCTACTTAAATATATCAGTTAAAGCAAAAATTACAATGATATGATATAATTAACCCGATTGGAAACCAGGAGGAAAAATCATGAGATTGCTTCATATAATGATAAGAGTTAAAGATTACGCTGAATCAATGCGTTTTTATGGCGAGCTTTTGGGCTTAAAAGAGGTCAAAACAATGGATTTGGACGATTGCAGGCTGCATTATCTTGCTGACGGCTACGGAAATGTGCAGATTGAGCTGACCGAAAACTTTGATACGCCGATGGACGGGTACAAAAACGGTGATGCTTTCGGGCATTTTGCTTTTGAGACGGAATCTTTTGATGAATTTACGCAAAAACTTAATAAAATGGGCTACAGCTATTTGTATGAGCCTTTTGTGCTTGAGGGCACAGGGCTAAAAATAGCATTTATAAAAGACCCTGACGGAAATGAAGTCGAAATTATCGAAAACAAGCTCAGTCAGTACTAACCCGTTTTACGGATAAAATTTTTAAAGCCTCCTTTTATAATTAATTGTCCAATAAAGCAGGCTGTGCTATCGAAAATATAGTTTTTTAACCGGTTGTGCAGCGGATTGGATGAAAAATTTATAAAAGGAGGTTTTTTATGTCAGATATTATTGAAAAAATCATCAAAGTGTCGGATATGACGGGCGGAGTTACGGAAATCGTTGTTTTTACCGAATCATTTAAGATTTACGGCACCTTTGTGCGGGATAAGCATGAAATGATTAAGCATATTTTGACGCTCAAAGACGCAACAATCTGCCATCATTTTGACGAATGCAGCTGCAATGTTGACAGCCCGAAATATGAATGGCTGAACATTTCAGATGAGAAAATTACGGCGTTCAGCATTCTCGGTTACATGAGCTGCGAAAACTGAGCTATTTCTAGTCCCATTTAATCTGGCGGGAAAGGTAGTCAAGATTTTCTTTAGCCAGCGCCCAGGCAGTACAGCTTCTGCTGTCTGTTTTGAGGTTGTTGGACTTGCTGCACATATATTGTGCGTCTTCTTTGCTGCCTTTTGAGCCCACCGGGACAAAGCCTTCGGTCGTAATATAGAATACAAAGGTATTTTTTCCAAGAATCGAATTTGTTAACGTAACATTTCCGTTTATATCTCTGATTTGGATAAACAATTCGCCGCATACATTTCTAAGTGCGGTGGAGGAGCCGTGAACGGAGTTGCAGCGTGGATTTATGTTTGCGATTCTGATAATAGAGCCGTCTTCAAGGCGTCCGAGAACAGCTTCATTTCTGGAAACATAAATTTCCTGATCTCCGCCGATTCCGTAATAAATCAGGCCGGAAAGATGTGCGGGGATGTCCATATGTGTAATTCTTACGTATTTTTTAAGAATTTTGTAATAGTCAATTACAGGATATTTAGTTCTTGCCCAGCTTTCGGGGCCGCCTTCCTGCATTTTTGCAAGATTGTAAGCTTTATTGAAAGTGTTATATGCCTTTTTTACCTGGCTGACTGTTTCGAGCCTCTGGGCATTGTGAATAAGGCCGGAAATAATCAGTGCGCCTATTATTATAACGATGACAAATACTGTCAACGTTTCTGTAGTACTAAATCCTTTACTATGTTTTAACTGCAGCATAAACTCTTTCTATAATTACAACTAATTCTTTCATAAGTATATCATATTTTATCGAAAAGTTAAAATACTTAGTTTAGCGGATATCAGGTTTTGGGCGATTTTGGGTAAAAATTGATGTTTTGCTACTTTTACTACGGGGAATGGGCTGATTATCGGGTCGGAGCGAAAAAGCAGGGATTTTTGCTTTGCCGTTCCGATTCCTCCGCCCTTTCAGGGCTCCCCCATAGTCACTCTAAAGCAAAAATCCCTGCTTTTTCTTTTATATAAAAATCACAGGGGGGACTTCCAAAGTAAAAATCTGGTTTTATTTATTTTTCGACGCCTATGAGCGCAGCGAATCGAGCTAGAAAAATAAATAAAACCAGATTTTTACGCCCAATCAACAATTCCAATCAAAATTAATTAAAATAATTTTTCAAATTTTTATTAAGATTGTTGTTTTTGCATAACTTTTTAAGCTTGCTGATAGCGCGATTTTCAATCTGGCGGATTCTTTCGCGCGAAACGCCGTAACGGGTGCCGATTTCTTCGAGGGTTTTTCTCATTCCGTCGTCATTTAGCCCGTATCGCAAAATTAGAACATCACGCTCTTTCGGGCTGAGCTGGTTGAGCATTTTTCTTATGTCATCAAAGAGATTTTCCTGTGTTACTTTTGTGTCCGGTGAAATTGTGCTCTCATCGACAATAAAATCGCCCAGTTTTGAGGATTCATCCTTGACTGTTGCGGGTGTTTCGATACTTATGGTGGATTGTGCAGCTTTTATAAGCGCAGAAAGTTTATTAACCGGAATTCCGACTTTGTACGCGATTTCTTCTTTTGAAGGGATTTTCCCCGTTTCTGTTGTTAAATCCACGGTAACTTTCTTAATTTTACTTAATGTTTCAATCATATGGACAGGAAGTCTGATTATTCTGGACTTGTCAGCGATTGCGCGGGTGATGGATTGCTGAATCCACCATGTCGCATAGGTTGAAAACTTGTATCCCTTTTCGTAATCAAACTTTTCAGCGGCTTTCATAAGCCCCATGTTGCCCTCCTGAATCAAATCAAGGAACGATAAGCCGCGTCCGATGTATTTTTTAGCAATGCTGACAACAAGCCTCAGATTTGCATTAATAAGGGTTTCTTTTGCTGATTCAGAGTTGTTGTCTTTGATTTCTTTTGCTACATGGAGCTCTTCTTCGGCTGTCAAAAGCGGGATTTTGCCAATCTGTTGAAGATAAATCTTCACCGAATCGTCAGCATTGACCGTGCTGGCGCTTTCTTCTGTTTTTGGTTCTTCCACCGACATGATTAGGTCTTCATCGTCGGACGGCTGGTTCAAATCCTCCAGCGAAACCTCTTCATTTTCAACTGTTTCTGCTTCTTCGTTAGCAAATTTGTCAGTCTTGTTTACCATCGTATCTCCTGATTCGGGCTGTTAATAAAATTCTATCCTTATATTTTATTAATGCCCACTTTTTAATAATTCTAAACCTTGTTTTTTATATTTTGACGAACAATTTCATAGATTATTGCTGCTGCTGCGTTTGAAACATTTAAAGAGTTAAAATTTCTTAACATTGGGATTTTGACTACGAAATCTGATTGCTTCATGTTGCCTTTTGAAACACCGGTTTCCTCTCCGCCCATAATCAGAGCAATGTTCATGTTCGTGAAATCCACGTCAAAGTAATTATCTTTTCCTTTTGCGTCTGCGGCAATTATCCAGTAGTCGTTATCTTTGAGCTTTGCAATTGTGCTTGACAGGCTATTAACCTGCATTACAGGGAGGTGGTTAATAGCTCCCGCCGAGGTTTTTTCGACGGTTGCATTTACCTGCGCGTTGCGCCTTGAGGGAATTATAATGCCGTCAAAGCCTGCGCAGAGCGCTGTTCGTGCAATTGCTCCGAAATTGTGCGGATCCTCCACTCCGTCGAGTATTACAAGTTTTTTATAATTTTTATTGTCTTTTTGTGAGAGAAATTCGTCAATGTCATGGTATTTTACGGGAGAAACATAAGCCGCAACCCCCTGATGAGGCAGCAGGGCAAGGTCTTTGAACTTTTCTTTCGGTACAAATTGAAATATTACGTTATTTTCTTTTGCCAGCTTAATTATTTCATTTATTCTTGTATCTTTAGAAACATTTTGGGAAATTAATATTTTGTTAATTCTGTTACTTTGTGAATTAAGTGCCTCTATGACGCTGTTTCTGCCGTATATGTAATTGTTAATATCCATTTTCTCATCCGTTAGTATTAAATTATTGCCATGATTATTATACTATAATATAATGTCAATCATAGAATTGTATGCAATGAAAGATTTGGAATTATAGATGAGTGATTTTTTAAACGAATTATTAGCAAAATTTTCTTTAAGTAACAAAGTTAACGTCGGCGTTTCTATTTCTCAAAACGTCGGATTGGAAATGATTGTTGTTGACCCGGGAAGCCACCAGGTTTTGAAATATGCAAACCGCCCTCTGGAATACAACCCTCAAACAAGAGAAATTGAGGATTTTAATTCATTTAGAATTGTTCTCAATGAGTTATTTCAGGAATTAAAAATTCTTCCGTCCAAGGCAAATGTTGTTTTAAACCTGCCTAACGTATTTTTCGGGCATACTTTCTTACCTACGGTGCTGGATGACGAAGGTGTAACTACTGCTTTGACTTCTGATGTTGAACAGAATTACATTTTTAAGAAAAATCCTCCTGTCGTCAGCTGGGTGGAAGTTAATGCTAACAATAAATCGGACAATAGATATATTCTCTTCTCTGCTGTTCAAGAATCTATGGTAAATAATATCAAACAGGTTTTTGAAGAGCTCGGAGCAAATCTTCTTGCTATTGAAAATACAAATTCGTCACTTATAAAGGCTCTTGAGTTTACGGAAATAACAAAAGGGCTTGTTGCTGGCGATCCGAACTGGAATATTCTTTTGATTTCCCAGAACAGCTATTCTGTGTTCTCAATGCTTGAACATAACGTTATTGAATATTTTGAAGACCCGATGGCGATTAAAGCCTTTAACGGTGACGAAGTTTACGTTGCTATTTCGCAGGCTGCTTCGGCTGTACTTGCAAAATATCCGACAGAAAAGCTTTTGATTATAAGTGAAACAAATGATGTAAGCGCAGAAGCCCTTGCACTGCATATGAGCGGACAAAGAGCTAATGTTGTGTTCCTTGAATGCAATAAATTTGCAAAACAGCCCATTATGGATGTGAACCTCAATATTCTGCCTAACTATCAGAACGCAATTACCCCCGAATCAATCGGTGCTGCTATTTATACAGCAAGAAACTGGGCATTGCAGCTCAATTTCCTCTCATCAGAAAAGAAAGCAGCTCCTGATTCTGTTACTTTCGAGCTTATGGGCAAAGAAATTGAAATGTCCGGCGATCAGATTTTGATTTATGGCGTTATTATTGCGGCTATTGTCGGCGGGCTCTGTTTTGCCGGTCAAAAAATGGTGAGCGGTATCGGTGCAACTTTTGCTTCACAGAAAGGGCAAAATGAGCAGGAAATAGCGACATTAAACGAACAGCTCAACAAGCTGCAAAAAGATAAAAATAAGATAGATATTTATGCTGCTGCAAAGCAAATAGATAAAACTACTAAAAATAAAGTCCTATATTTCTCTGCGCTGGGTGCGGAAATCCCTGCAAAAGTCTGGATTAACACCTTTATCGGCGAGGGTAATGACGCATATAAAATCAGCGGTCAGACTGTATCGGTAAATGATTTGTATCTTTTCTACCGCAGTGTAAAAGCTCTGGTTCCCGAATCGGATTTGATACTTTCCGAGCTGAAAGTGGATGATATGGGCGGAGCTATTGATATTGAAAAAGATTCAAATGCTCAATATACTTTCAGCCTTACCAACCCTGCTTATGCGGCAATGCTGGCGAAAGCAGCCGAAGAAGCAGCAAAATTGCTTGAAAACCCGGATGGTGAAGGCGGCGAACCTGAAGCAAAAGGCGGGCTTTCAATACCTAAATTACAGGATTTAACTTCATTTTAATAAATAGTGAAAAGGATAAATAAGTGAATAAGAATTTAACAATCGGATTAGCAATAATAATTTGTGCGGCAGTATACGGACTATATCTTTTGATACCGGCGATTATCGGAACTTATAACTCCTATAAGGATTTGAACAGTTCAAAAGAACAGATTGCACAAATAAAACAGCAAATCGCTGATTTGGAATCTGCCAAAGCTGCGCATGTGCAAAAAGAAAGCGCTATCACAAAACCTATTTATAAAAATGATACGCCCACCTCTGACTCAATGTCTTCTTTCGGGGTGATGTTTGAGGATGTTATTCAGGCAGCAAAATACAACAAATTGAAACTCTATTCGATTGCATATAACATGGCTCCTGCTGATGACCTTGTTTATCAAAATGTTCAGTCAGAATACAACGTATGTGAAATCAGCATGCAGCTTTACGGTACATATCCGCAGTTTAAATCATATTTTCAGGATATTTACAATTATCCTTACCTGATAAATATTTCTAAGCTTGAAATTACCCCTTATGAAAGAGACAGAAATATTCTCGGTGGAAATATTAAAATTGTACTTTACTCTAAAAAGGTAAGCTAATGCTTTCCGGGCCTTTTTTGAGCAAAGATTGGATGGGTTCGCTGTCCTCGTATGATGAAGCGAAGATTGTTATGGTCGGACTTCCTTTTGACGGCACGTGCTCTTACCGGCCGGGCAGCAGGTTTGCGCCGGAAAGGATAAGGTTGGCTTCCTGGGGGCTTGAGGAATATTCGCCGGATTTTGATAAGGATTTGAACGATGTAAAATTTTTTGACGCGGGAGAGCTGGAATTTCCTCTTGGAAACACTCAGACGTCTTTGGATTTGATTGAAAAAAATGTAGATGAAATTTATGCCGCCGGAAAGAAATTTTTGGGAATCGGCGGTGAACATCTCGTTACATTGCCTGCTTTTAAGGCTTGCAGGAACCTTTTCAATGATTTGTGCGTCATTCATTTTGATGCTCATACTGATTTGAGGGATGATTATCTTGGTGAGAAAAATTCTCACGCTTCCGTAATCAGAAGAATCGGTGAAATTGCAGGATTTGAAAATATAAAACAAATCGGTATCCGTTCTGGAACAAAAGAAGAATTCGATTTGATGAAAAAGTACTCAACATTGATTGATTCTTTCGACGGACTGGAAAAATTTAAGGAGAAAAAAATATTTTTAACAATTGACCTTGATGTTCTGGACCCGTCAATTATGTCCGGAACCGGTACGCCGGAAGCAGGCGGTTTTACTTATCACCAGCTTAGAGAATGGCTGAAATATCTTTCAAAATTTGATATTGTCGGAGCTGATGTGGTGGAGTTGGCGCCGGATTATGATAAAAGTGAAGTTTCGACGGCTGTTGCAACAAAAGTTGTCCGTGATGTTTTGATGATTTTATAACCCTGTGGCAGGGTTGACAGCCAAATGCAATTATATCGCTGATTTCGGGTGATTTTGTCTTTTAAAAAACGCAATTGTTAAAATATATTTCACTAAAAATCTAAAAAGCCCCTGTTTTTCTTGACTACCATGATTTAGCGGGTAAGATAGTAGAATGGTTAGATATGGGTAAAAATGTCTTTATTCATATTAAAACACAGCAAAAACATAAGTAATCAGTGCACAAAAAAATATAAAAACTGTTTATAAATATTAGTAGTACGCCACATTTAGCGAGGTAAATAAATGTCGACACAAAAATGCGCAACCAGAGTAACTCCAATGGGTATTCCGAATACCAGATTGGATGATTTGCCGGATTTAATTGAAGTTCAAAAGAATTCTTTTGAATGGTTTCTTAAAGAAGGTTTAAAGGAAGAATTGCTCTCGTTCTCCCCGATTAAAGACTATACGGGCAGATTGGAGCTTCATTTTCTTCCCAACTATACATTTGACAATCCTAAATATTCAATAGAAGAAGCAAGAATCCATGACGCTACTTATGCTAAACAATTAAGAGTCATGGTAAGGCTCATTAACCGTGATACCGGTGAAATCAAAGAACAGGAAGTCTATATCGGCGACATCCCGACCATGACTGACAAAGGTACTTTCATCGTAAACGGTGCAGAACGTGTAATTGTATCACAAATCGTTCGTTCTCCCGGCGTGTATTTCAAACGCGAAATCTCTCCGACCGGTAAACGCCTTTATAACGCAACCCTGATTCCTAACAGAGGCGCATGGTTGAAAATCGAAACCGATTCTAACGACAACATCTACGTTAAAATCGACAAAAACAGAAAAATTCTGGCTACAACTCTGTTGAAAGCCCTTGGTATCACAGTTTCTGAAATGGAAACTCTTTTTACACACCCTGATTTTCTGAAGAAAACACTGGAAAAAGACACTACAGAAACTACTGATGATGCTTTAATCGAAATCTACAAAAAACTCCGCCCCGGCGACCCTGCGTCAGCAGCCGGCGGACGTTCAATCCTTGAAGCAAGATTCTTTGATGAAAAGAAATATGATATCGGACGCGTAGGCCGTTACAAAATGAACAAAAAACTCGGCTTGAACCTTCCTGAAACACAGAGAACAATCACTGTTCAGGATATCGTTGCTTCAATCGAATATTTGATTAATTTGACTTACGATGAAGGTTCTGTTGATGATATCGACCACCTCGGAAACAGAAGAATCCGCTCTGTTGGCGAGCTTCTTCAAAACCAGTTCCGCGTAGGTCTTTCAAGAATCGAAAGAATCGTAAAAGAAAGAATGACGCTTCAGGATTCTGAAACGCTCACTCCTTTGAACCTTTTGAACACTAAACCGTTAGTTGCTTCATTAAAAGAGTTCTTCGGTTCTTCACAGCTGTCACAGTTCATGGACCAGACAAACCCCTTGGCTGAATTAACTCACAAAAGAAGAATTTCGGCACTCGGACCCGGCGGTCTTGTTAGAGAACGTGCAGGTTTTGCCGTTCGTGACATCCACCCGTCGCATTACGGACGTATTTGTCCCGTAGAAACTCCTGAAGGTCCGAACGCAGGTCTTATCGGTTCATTGGCTACTCACGCGAAAGTTAATGACTACGGCTTTGTGGAATCTCCGTTCTTCGCTGTTAAAGACGGCGTTGTTACGGAAGAAGTTCACTATCTTTCCGCCGATGAGGAAGAAAACCTCCGTATTGCACCTGCTGACTTGCAGTTGAACAAAGACAGAAGTATAAAACACCCGTTTGTACCTGTTCGTTACCGTTCAGAGTTCACAATGGGCGATTCTAAAAAGGTTGACTATATCGGTGTTTGCCCGATTCAGATTATCTCGGTTGCAACTTCGTTGATTCCGTTCATTGAACACGATGACGCAAACCGTGCCTTGATGGGGTCAAACATGCAACGTCAGGCTGTACCGCTTTTGATTACTCAAAGACCTGTTGTTGGTACCGGTCTTGAAAAAAGAGCGGCAAAAGACTCCGGAATGGTTCTTGTTTCTGACTGCGACGGTGTAGTTGAAAAAGTTGTAGGTGAAGAAATCCTTATCAGAGATAAAGAGGGTAAACTCCACAGACATCAATTGATGAAATACGTAAGAAGCAACCAGGATACCTGCATTAACCAGCGTCCGATTGTTCGTGACGGCGAAAAAGTCGAAGCAGGTGATGTAATTGCCGATGGCGCGTCCACAAATATGGGCGAACTTTCACTCGGTAAAAACATTCTGGTAGCATATATGCCGTGGGAAGGATATAACTTCGAGGATGCTATCCTGCTTTCTGAAAGATGTGTTCAGGATGACATTTTCACCTCGGTTCACATTGAAAAATTAGAAATCGACGCCCGTCAGACAAAACTCGGGCCCGAAGAAATAACAAGAGAAGTTCCGAACGTTTCTGAAGAATCACTTCGCCACTTAGACGAAAGAGGTATCGTCAGAATCGGTGCGAGAGTTTATGCAGATGATATTCTGGTCGGAAAAGTTACGCCGAAAGGTGAATCTGAGCATCCGCCCGAAGAAAAACTGCTCCGCGCTATCTTTGCTGAAAAAGCAAGAGATGTTAAGGACAATTCCTTGAGAGTTCCTCACGGAGAAGGCGGCCGCGTTGTCGACGTAAAAGTATTTGACCGTGAAAAAGGCGATGAACTGCCACCGGGAGCAAATACGGTTATCAGAGTTTACATTGCTCAAAAACGTAAGGTTTCTGTCGGTGACAAACTCTCCGGACGTCACGGAAACAAAGGTATTGTTTCGAGAATTCTTCCTAAAGAAGATATGCCTTTCTTGCCTGACGGAACTCCTGTTGATATCGTGTTGAACCCGCTGGGTGTTCCTTCACGTATGAACGTGGGCCAGACTTACGAATGCTTGCTCGGTCTTGCTTCATATTTAACAAAAGACCACTACGAAGCTCCGTCATTTGATGAAATGTACGGCGATAATATGTCTGAAATAGCTACAAAAGCGGAACTTATCCGCGGTATTAAAGAATCCGGCTGCGACTGGGTAAGAGAAGACGGTAAAGTTTATCTTATCGACGGCAGAACCGGTGAGCCGTTCGATGAGCCGATTGCTGTAGGGCTTTCATACATTCTGAAACTCGTTCACCTTGTTGACGATAAAATCCACGCAAGAAGCACAGGCCCGTACTCACTCGTTACGCAGCAGCCTCTGGGCGGTAAAGCTCAATTCGGCGGTCAGAGATTCGGTGAGATGGAGGTTTGGGCGCTTGAAGCATACGGTGCTGCTTATACACTGCAAGAAATGTTGACAATCAAGTCCGACGACGTCAACGGAAGAAGCAGAGCATACGAAGCTATCGTTAAGGGCGACAACATCCCCAGACCGGGTATCCCTGAATCGTTCAAAGTACTCGTTAGAGAACTTCAATCTATCGGTCTGGATATTACCGTTGCGAAAAAAGGCGGCGAAGAAGTTGACCTGATGTCAGATACGGATGATTTGAGAAAATCAGCTCCGAAAAGAACGCTTTCTGACATTGATTCAGAGCTTCTGAATATAAACTTCTTTGAAACACCCGCTACATTCAAAGACTAGTTAATTAAAACCGACCGTTTGGCTACGAACCAAAAGGTCGGTTCTTATAAAAAGTTTTCAGATAACAATTAACAAAGGAGAATAAATTGTCTACAAGTATAGATTATTTTGACTATATACGAATCAGTATCGCTTCTCCGGAGCGTATACTGAAATGGTCATACGGTGAAGTTACAAAACCGGAAACAATCAACTATAGAACATTGAAACCTGAAAGAGACGGTTTGTTCTGCGAAAGAATCTTTGGACCTACAAAGGACTGGGAATGCTATTGCGGTAAGTACAAACGCGTAAGACACAAAGGTATCATCTGCGAACGCTGCGGCGTTGAAGTTACTGATTCAAAAGTAAGAAGACACAGAATGGGCCACATCAAACTGGCTGCTCCTGTTTCTCACATCTGGTTCTTGAAGGGTATTCCTTCATATCTGGGCTTGCTTTTGGATATGTCTTTAAAAGATCTTGAACAGGTTATCTATTTCAACAACTATGTTGTAATCGACCCTGCTGATTCAGGATTCAAAAAATATCAATTGCTTTCAGAAGAAGAATACGAAGACTTCATCATGGAAAACGAAGAATCTGCTCTGAAAGTTGGTATCGGTGCCGAAGCTATTAAAGAACTTCTCGGCGAAATCAATATGACAGAACTCGTTGAAGAAATCAGAGGCGAATTGGCTCAAGCAGGCGGCTCTGTACAAAAAAGAGCAAAATTAATTAAGAGATTAAGATTAATCGAATCATTAATTGCTTCAAATACAGAACCTACCTGGATGATTATGGATGTATTGCCTGTTACTCCTCCGGACTTGAGACCTATGGTTCAATTGGACGGCGGACGTTTTGCAACATCTGACTTAAACGACCTTTACAGACGTGTTATCAACAGAAACAATCGTTTGTTGAGATTGCTTGAGATGGGCGCTCCCGAAATCATCGTAAGAAACGAAAAACGTATGCTTCAAGAAGCTGTTGATGCTCTTATAGACAACGGCAGAAGAGGCAGAACTGTTGTCGGCCCGAACAACAGACCTTTGAAATCACTTTCTAACATTATCGAAGGTAAACAGGGTCGATTCAGACAAAATCTCTTGGGTAAACGTGTTGACTACTCCGGTCGTTCTGTTATCGTAGTAGGACCGAGCCTCCAGCTCAATCAGTGCGGTTTGCCTAAAGAAATGGCAATCGAGCTGTTCAAACCGTTTGTTGTTAATAAACTGATTGAACGCGGACTTGTTCAAAACATTAAATCAGCTAAAAAGAAAATTGAGCGTTCTGAACCGGTGGTTTGGGATATCCTTGAAGAGGTTATCGACGGACACCCTGTAATGCTCAACCGTGCTCCTACACTTCACAGACTCGGTATTCAGGCTTTTGAACCGAAGTTGGTCGAAGGTAGAGCTATTCAGCTGCACCCGCTCGTATGTACAGCGTTCAACGCGGACTTCGACGGTGACCAGATGGCTGTTCACGTTCCTCTTTCTATTGAGGCACAAACCGAAGCAAGAATGCTGATGCTTGCAACAAACAACATACTCGCACCTGCTACTGGTAAGCCTATTATCACTCCTTCTCAGGACATGGTTCTGGGTATGTATTATCTGACAATTCTTAAAGACAAAGATGCACCTGTCAAAGGTTATTTCTACAGCTTTGAAGATGCTATTGCAGCTCTGGAAGCTAAGATTCTTAACCTCCATGACAAAATCGTTGTTAGAGATGAACACGGCGAAAGAATTGAAACCACAGTCGGCAGAATCATCTTCAACGAAACGGTCAGAAAAGCGTTAGCATAGTAAAATCTGAATAAAGATTAGAGGGAAATATAATAATGAATAATACAATAGTTCCAAAAAGCAGCAAAAAACACATGGATTTTATTAATAAAATCATGGATAAGGGTGCGCTGAAAGACTTGCTGGCTCAGGTTTATCTTGAATTCGGCGGTGCAAAATCAGCTACTCTTGCAAATGCTTTGAAAAATTTGGGTTACAAATACGCAACCCGCTCCGGCGTTACTATTTCGATTCAGGATTTGAGCGTTCCGCCGGAAAAGAAAGCACTTCTTGCAGAAGCTGAAAAAGAAATCGATAAATCAACAAACAGATACCTGAAAGGTGAAATTACCGAGGTAGAAAGATATACAAAGGTTATCGACACATGGTCTGAAACAACTGCAAAATTGACAGAACAGGTTGTTGAAAACTTTGACAGATTGAATCCGGTTTATATGATGGCATTCTCAGGTGCGAGAGGTAACCTTTCCCAGGTATCACAGCTCGTTGGTATGAGAGGTTTGATGGCTGACGCGCAGGGGCAGATTATCGACTTGCCGATTAAAGCTAACTTTAAAGAAGGCTTGAGCGTTACAGAATACATCATTTCTTCATACGGCGCACGTAAAGGTCTTGTTGACACCGCGTTGAAAACAGCTGACTCCGGTTATTTGACAAGACGTCTTGTTGACGTTGCGCAGGATGTAATCATCAGAGAAGATGACTGCCATACTACCAAATTTGTCGAAATGAGAGCAATCCGCGACGGTGAAAAAGTCGTTGCTAAGCTCAAAGACAGACTTTTAGGCAGAACAATTGCCGAAGATATTAAAGATGAGAACGGCAATGTCCTTGTTCCTGCTCAAACTACAATGGACAGAGATGATATTAGAAAAATTGAAGGGCTTGACCTTGAATGCGTAAAAGTTCGTTCGCCTTTGACCTGTGATCTTGAATACGGCGTATGCCGCAAGTGCTACGGCTGGGCAATGACCACCCAGAAAATGGTCGATGTCGGCGAAGCAATCGGTATTATCGCAGCACAGTCAATCGGTGAACCCGGAACACAGCTCACAATGAGAACTTTCCACACCGGCGGCGTATTCAAAGGTTCAGGTGCAATGAAACACATCCTTGCTGATATGGATGGTGAAATTGTTTCTAAATTCAAAACAAAAGAGATGAGAACCCGCCACGGGGACGTTGTACAGGTAATGATTCAGGAAAGCGATGTTGAACTGAAAGGTGCTAAACTTTCCAGAAAATATCACATTCCGACCGGTGCAACAATGTATGTCACAACCGGCTCAAAAGTCAAAAAAGGCGATGAAATTGCGGTATTTGAACCGGCTTCAGCCGGCGACGGAAGCCGTTTGACCGAAAAAGCTACAAAAGATATCAACTCCGACCTTTCCGGTGAGGTTATCTTTGAGGATTTTGTTGCTGATGAAAAGAAAGACAGACAGGGCAACGTTTCCAGAACCGCAAACAAAAACGGTATTGTTTGGGTCCTCGGCGGTGATGTTTATAACCTGCCCGGCGGTTCAAAAATCCTAGTTAAAGACGGCCAGAAAATCAAAGCCGGCGAAAAACTTGCAGAAACTCACATTGTTTCCGAACACGGCGGTGAAGTCCGCGTAGGCGAAAACCTTGAGATTGAAGAAGTTAAATTTGAAGGCAAAAAGATTAAGAAAATTGTCCAGGGTAAAGAATTGACAATCGTAATCGCTTCAATCAAGCCGTCTAACGCTAAATTTGAGTCAACTAAAAAAGAACAGTTCTGGGAAGTTGAATCAACCGGCGAAAAATACATCGTTAAATCACCTGCTGATACAAGTGTTGAAAACGGCATGATTATCGCAGAACTTATCGACGATGAATATGCTGTAAATTCATCAGGCGAAATCAAATACATGGGCATTGAAGTTGATGACAACCAAATCATCACAAAACCCGGCTCAGTTGTATTTATCCCTGAAGAAGTTCACCAGATTAGCAAAGATGTTTCTTTGAAAATGGTTGAAAACAATACGTTTGTTACTGCGGGCACCGAGGTTGTTAAAGACCTTTACACCCACATTGACGGTATTGTTGAAATCAAAGAATTCAACGATATTATTCACGAAGTTGTTATCAGACCCGGCGAAATCTTTACGCTTGATAATATCGGCGATTTGAAAGTTGAAGAGGGCGAAGTTGTTGAAGCCGGAGCGCAAATTGCTCCGAAAATCAAAGCAAAAACAACTTCAATCGTTACAATTCTTGAATCAGACAATGATAATCTTGAAATTGATGATTTGGATGAAGAAATCGATGTTGCGACACTGGATGAAGATTCTATTACAAATCAGCCTATCCAGATTCTTGTTCGTCCGGTTCAGCAGTTCGATATCAAGCCGAAATCGGTTTCTATTGAATTTGAAAGCACAGACGAATCCATCAGCATCGTTCCTGTAACCCAGTTACAGTACAAAGACGGTGCGAGAGTTAGAAATCTTGACGGTTCTACTCTGACAAGAACCAGCCTCGTTCTTCAAATGCAGGGCTATTTGAGCCACCTCAAAGGTATGGTTGAAATGACCGATGAAGAAACGCTCAAGGTTGTTGTTCTTGAAACATTGATTGTCAGAAGAGAAATCGAAGGCTCTAACAAGGCTTCAATGCAGACAGAACTGCTTGTTGAAAACGGTCAGGTAATTGATTCAAAATCACCTGTTGCAAAAACTCAGGTTCTGGCTGTTAATGACGGTATAGCAAGCATTAAAGGCAGCGGTGAAGAATTGAGAAGACTTCTTCTTATCTCTGAAAATGTAGAAGAAAAAGTCGCTCTTAAAACTAAACCTGTTGTAAAAGCCGGCGAATTCGTAAGAATGGACTCTGTACTTTCTGAAAGCGGCGAAAAATCACCTGTTTCAGGTCAGGTTGTTTCCGTTGACAAAAACAATGTCGTTATCAGAGTCGGCAGACCTTACTTAATCAGCCCCGGTACAATGCTTCAGGTTGATAACAATTCACTCGTTCTGCGCGGTGATATGCTTGCGAACCTTGTATTTGAAAGACAAAAAACCGGTGACATCGTTCAAGGTCTTCCGAGGGTTGAGGAACTTCTTGAAGGTCGTAAACCTAAAGATTCCGCAATTCTTTCCGAAATTGACGCAATTGCTGAAATCGAAATCGAAGATGATGTTCCGAGATTGTACCTTGTCAACGAAAATGGCAGAACCGAAATCAAATATCCTATCGATTCTAACATTATCGTTCAGGACAAGCAGCATATCAGAATAGGTCAGCCTTTGACCAGCGGGCCTTTGAACCCCCACGATGTAATCAGATTGAACGGTATTGAAGCCGCTCAACAGTACCTCGTAGACGAAGTTCAGAGAGTTTACCGCTCTCAGGGCGTAGAAATTGCTGACAAACACGTTGAAATCATCGTTCGTCAGATGACGAAGAAAGTTAAAGTCGTTGAATCCGGCGATACAAAACTTCTTCCGGGCGAACTTGTTGAAATTCAGCTGCTTGAACAGGAAAACAAAATCGTAGAAGAAGCAGGCGGCGTTCCTGCGACCTTTGAACCGGTTCTTCTCGGTATTACAAAGGCATCTTTGAATACTGAAAGCTTCATTTCCGCAGCTTCATTCCAGGAAACAACAAGAATCCTGACTGAAGCGGCAGTTGAAGGCAAAAAAGACCAGCTCAGAGGCTTGAAAGAGAACGTAATCATCGGTCGTGTAATTCCTGCAGGTACCGGTTATTACCACCTCACTCACGCGAGCGAAGAAAAAGACAAAGAGGCCCAGAGAAGAGCAGCGGCAAAGAACAATGCCAGAAAACCTTCCGCAATTTTGGAAGAAATCGAAGGTATGTTCGGTGCGCCTGACTTCACGGTTGAATAGTCGTTTCATAAATTCAAAAAGAGCGTAATCCTCAGGGGTTGCGCTCTTTTTTTTTGAGAAAATGGAAAAATCCTCCCCCAAAAAATTCCACCCATCTACCCAATCCATCCCATTCATTCACCCACCTACCTACTTCCCCAAAAACACCCGATCTGCAAAGTAAAAATCCCGCTGTATTTATTTTTCGACGCCTATGAACGCAGTGAATCGAGCTAGAAAAATGAATACAGCGGGATTTTTACGCCCTAACATAAATCCAACCCCCATTTGCTTTCAATAATCTTTTACTTGTTCTAAAATAGAAGAATGAGAAAGATTTCATTGATATTGGGTTATATTCTGCTTGCAGGCGGAGCTGTGTCAATGATTGTGCCTTTTTTATGGATGGTGAGCGTGTCGTTTATGCAGGATTCGCAGATATTTTCGATTCCTCCGGCTATTTTTCCCAATCCTTTAATATTTGATAATTATACTAATGTTTTTTCAAATATTAATATAACAAAATTCTTTCTAAACAGCCTTTTTGTTGCGCTTTTGACGACGGTTTTTCAGGTTATTTTTTCTGCATTTGCTGGTTATGCGTTCGCAAGAGCAAGGTTTCGCGGGCGTGATTTGCTGTTTTTCCTTTTTCTTTTGACGATGATGATTCCTCCGCAGGTCAATATTATCCCGTTATTTTTCCTTATGAGGGAACTCGGGTGGGTTGATACTTATCAGGCGTTGATTTTACCGGGGATATTCGGCGGTTTTGGCGTGTTTTTAATGCGTCAGTGGTTTATGAGCTTTTCAAAAGAAATTGAAGACGCGGCGAAAATTGACGGTTGCTCGGTTTTTGGCGTGTTTTTCAAAATTGCGCTGCCGCTTGCTGTGCCTGCGGTCGCAACGCTTGGGATTTTTACTTTTATCACCGCGTGGAACGCTTTTATGTGGCCGTTGATAGTGACGAATTCGCCTGATGTGACCACTCTGCCTGTTGCGCTTGCTCAATTCAAGGGCAGTTTTCGCGAAGTTGTGAGATGGGGCGATTTGACGGCTTGTTCTGTGGTGCTTTCTTTGCCGGTTATCGGGATATTTTTGCTTGGCAAGAAGTATTTTATAAATGATATACTGTCGGGCGGGCTGAAAGAGTAAGTTTATTTTTGAATTACCCGGTTGGCTAATTCCCTATAAGATTTTTTCATTTTATCATTTAATTCCTGTCTAAAAAACAGCAAAAATTAGTATAGTACAACCAGCTTAGCTCTTGAGGATAAAAGATATGAACAAGAACAAAAATCTTTTAATTGTCGATGACAACAGGCTTAATATTGATCTTCTTATTGAAACGCTTAAGCCGTTTGATTTTAATATCTTTGCCTACGAAGATCCTATTAAGGCTTTTGAAGAGTCGAAAAACACTGAATATGAACTCGCAATGCTTGACGTCGTAATGCCGCAGATGAACGGGTTTGATTTTGCTGCCAAATTCAGGGAAATGCACCCGACGACGCCTGTGATTTTTGTGAGTGCGCACGGTTCAAACGAAAACAAAATAAAGGGTTACAATCTGGGTTCTTATGCTTACATTGAAAAGCCTTTTGATGTTAAGACAATAAGGGCGCAGGTTATGAATATTCTGAAACTCAAGTGGGTTCAGGATGAACTTTATGCTGAAAAGGAAAAATTGGACAATATTTTTGCTTTTTCGAGCGATGAAATCATTCTTACGGACAAATATTTCAATATAACTTCAAAAAATCATCGCATTTTTATCGGAGGAGTTGCTGAAAAGGTAAATTTCTTTGATTTGATGGAAAAATTCGGCAAGGGTGATATCGTTGATATTTTGAAAAATTTTATAACCTCTGACGAAAAATCTCTCAATTTCAAAATGACGCTGGATGAGATGATTATCAATGCAAAAACCTCAAAAATGTTCTCCAGCTCGGGTGCTTTGAGCGGATATTTGATTGTTCTCAGAGATATTACTGACGAAATGAAAGTCATTAGCCAGAAAGAACAATTCATCGCGACTTTGACACACGATTTGAAAACTCCGATTCGGGCGGAATCAAGGGCGCTTCAGCTGCTGCTTGACGGCGTGTTCGGCGCGCTGACACAGGAACAGCACGAAATTGTTAAGGAAATTTATAATTCTTCAAGGTTTATGGCGCATATGACGGATAATCTGCTTGCCCGCTACAAAATAGACAGAAAAGATGTTTCCTTGCGCAAAGAAAAATGCTCTTTCAAATCAACAGTTGAAAAATGCGTTGAAAACGTGAAATATCTGCTTGATGAAAAGAATCAACACATAAAAGTTATGAATGGCCTTGTTGACGAGGAATTCTGCTATGACGAACTGGAGATTATGAGGGTTTTGAATAACCTTTTGAACAATGCGTCTTCGTATTCTCCCGAAAATAGTGAAATAAATGTGAAAATCGTTCAGGAAGACGGTTTTGCAAGAGTTTCTGTGCAGGATAACGGGCCCGGTATAAAGCCGGAAGATTTAAAAACCGTTTTCAATGAGTTGAAAACGAACGCAAAGACTTTCAAAAAGGTCGGTTCAGGGCTCGGGCTTTTTATCAGCAAAAAAATCGTAGAATCGCATGACGGAAAAATTTCCGTAGAATCTGAGCCCGGCAAAGGAACATGTTTTACGTTTACACTGCCGATTTTAAAGCCGGAAGCCGGAGATTCCAATCAATCTTCACAGATTAATACGGGTTCTGCGTCCCAGATGTAGTCCTTTATAACTTTGTGCCTCTGATTTGTAAAAATTTTTGTGCGCTCATAGTGCTCCGGCTTGATTTTTTCAGGGCGGAGGCTATTATGTTGTGTGTGCATAACTCTCACTCGTTTGATTTACAAAAATAATATAAATTGGGCGATAGAAAAATTCCTTGCTCTTTTGTCGGTTTTTGGGGATACTTAAAGTAAGGATTTGCAGGTGAAGAAGAAAAAGAATGAAGAGCTGGAAGCAAAAACTTAAATTTTTCATCATCACAGGTGCGTTCGTGGCGCTGATTTTGATTGTTTTCTGCCGTGTTTTTAATATGACCAGCGTTTCGGAAAAAGATTTTAAAACCTACAGGCAGGGCGTGGAATACCTTAATCAGGGCGATTTTCAGAACGCTTATTATAATTTTTCTAACATCTCAAAAACCTCAAAATTGTATGAAATCGCACTTTTAAGGGAGGCAATGTGCGCTGATTCGCTCAGTGACCACGAAACTGCTGTCCGGAAGTACAACACTTTCATTGAGCGCTATCCCGAATCGATTTTTATAAAAAAAGTGTATTATTCGCTCGGGCAAAATTATTTTAAGCAAAACGAGCATAAAAAAGCGGAAAAGGTCTTTGAAAAGCTCAGAAAACTCGGGGAAGACGACGAATACGCAATCGGAGCGAGCTATTATCTGGGCGTGATAAATAAAGAGAAAAATCCCCAGCGGGCAAAGGCTTATTTTACTTCATATCTGAAATCCGCTCCGGACGGGCGTTTTGCAATCAGCTCGGCGCAGGAACTTGCTGATTTGAAGCTGACTTTGGGGGCTTTTGACAACAAGCTTGTCGGGCGGGCGTATTTTCTCAACGGTTCTTACGCAAAAGCGCTCCCGTTCCTGAATAAAGCGGACATGCGCACTAACTGGCACTATATTTTTAGAATTTATCACGCAAGAGGCAGTTATGCGCTTGCGAACAAGGTTTTTGATGAGGGATATTCCAAGTTTTCTGCTTCAATTGATGAAAAAGAGCTTTTTAACACGCTTGAATACTACGCAAAACACTCCGGCGCAAGCGAAAAAGACGGTTGGTACAATGTTTTGGAAAAAGCTAACGCGTACAATGCAAAAGGTGCTGATTTCGCTTCATACAGGCTGGCGAGGCTTGTTGATAAGCCGTTAAAAGAGCATTTTTATCATCAAATTTATAAAAAATATCCTGACGGGAAATTCGCTTCGGACGCGCTTTCCAACCTTTTTTGGATTGAATATAAAAACAGAAATTATGTCGAAGCAAAAAAATACGGCTATCTTCACATAAAAAACTATCCGAAAACCATTGCATCTGCGCGTGTGATTTTCTGGATGGGCAAAATTTCCGAAAAACAAGGGCTGAAAAACGAGGCCAGAGCGTTTTATCAGAAAGTTTTAAATGAATATCCTGATGATTATTATGCTTTTCGTGCGGGGAAAAAGCTGGAATTTTACCAGACTTCGCCTTGGAAAACAAAATCCTACCGCTCTTTGCCGCCTTTTGCGGGCACAATTCATTTCCCTATAAAATATACCTCGCTTTCTGATGAAAATATTGCCTTAATCAATACAATTTTAAAATTGGATGATTACAGCCTGCTAAACGAGGTCGAAAAAGATAATAAATTCGTTCAAAGCTGGCTAAATTACAAGGAAAAAAACTACTCAAGGGCTGCAACCCTTGCGCGTGACGCACTCGCAGATATGGAGGGAAAGCCAGATTTTTCGGATAGTGTTTACAAACTGGCTTATCAGCTGCATTATCAAAACGAAATCAATCGTTTTAGCGGCGAATTCGGGCTGGATGCGTTTCTTGTTGCGGCTTTGATTCGCGAAGAAAGCTATTTCAATCCCAAAGCAAGGAGTTCTGCTGGCGCTTCGGGGCTTATGCAGCTTATGCCGGCAACTGCCGCTTATATTGCGAAAACAGAGGGGATAAAATATTCGTCTTTATTCAATCCTGCGCAAAATATTGAGCTCGGCTGTGCTTATTTAAGCCATGCAAAAGACCTTTTGAACAATAATGACCTGCTTGCGGTAGCTTCCTACAATGGCGGGCCAAATGCGGTGAAAAGCTGGAAAAATGACTTGAATTACAACAACATGGATGAATTCATCGAAAATATCCCGTACGAAGAAACTAAAAATTATGTGAAAAAGGTTTACCGCACTTACTGGATTTATATGAACATGTATTAATCCTCCTTTTTCGGGTTCAATGCGCCGATACTGAAGCTTCCTTTGCCGTATTTGTGTTCGATTTTGTCCCAAACCTGTGCAAGTTTTTCTGCTTTTTGATTTTTTGGCGTGTCGAACAAATACAGCTGCGAGGCGTTTTTTTCTGTCAATTTTTCAACATAAACGCCCGATGAACGGTAAATTATATCCGGACGGTAGATTTTTTCCAGCATTTTATCCGCATAACTGTTCACTGTCAGCTCGCTGTCAGTAGGGCCGGGCAGCACGACCTTTTCTGTTATCACCTGAAAGTCTTTTGTGCGCAGCATTATGCACAAAATTTCCGCTTTGAGCCCGAGGCGGCGCAGTTTTGAGCAGGCAAGATGTGCATGATAATGGAGCGAATTTTTTATATAGAATTTGTCGCTTGTAAAATGTGCAAATGATGAAGTTTTCTGGATGGACTTGGGCAGGGCGGGTTTATTGTCAACAGGATAGACCGATTCGCCCAAAAGCTCCTGTTTTAGCTCAACTCCGCGCTTGCCCCATATCTTTTTCAGCCAAAATTCGTTCTGTTTTACGATATCAGATGCTTTATAGATTCCGTATTTGTGGAAAAGTGCGGCTGTATTTCTTCCCACGCCCCAGATTTCTTCAATTGCGGTTCTTTTCAGCTCGTCATCAAGGTTCCAGCGCCCGATTCGGTACAGCCCTGTGTTCGTTTTGCCTTTTTCGCAGGCGAGTTTTGCAAGGGTTTTTGTGCTTGCCAGCCCGATGGACACGGGGATTCCGACTTCATTCATTATTTCTTCTTGTATCATTTCAATTATGCCGTTATAAGACATGCGGTAAAGTTTTTTCAGCCCTGAAAGCTCAAGAAAGGCTTCATCAATGGAATAAGCCTCGACCATCGGTGTGTAAGACGAAAGTTTTGCCATAACCCTGTGGGAAATTTCCTGATAAAGGTGCATATGGCCCGAGGTATAAATTGCCTGCGGAAACTGCTTTTTCGCCATAAAATATGGCATTCCCATTGATATTCCGAGCTCTTTTGCTTCTTTTGAGCGCGCAACAACGCAGCCGTCGTTGTTGCTCAGTACGCACAATGGCTTGTTCAGCAGGTTAGGGTTCATTAGTTGTTCGCACGAGGCAAAAAAATTGTTGCAATCTACAAGAGCTATTTCTGACATAATTAATTACCTGAAAATGGAGTTTAGGGGCGGCTTTGCGCCTTGGATAATGAAAACCGGCGGAGGTTTTTAAACGAACCATCACCCCCGCCTCGCCTGATATTTTAAACCCTTGTTCGGATTAATATCTGACTCTATTAGGAAGGATAATTTTAAAGTTTTCGTGCAATTCCGGAGGCAACTCCGAAAATTGTTAATGTTTCTTCCGGAATAATATCGGGATAGTCGGGATTCTCCGGTTGAAGCCAGACTTTTGAGCCCTTTTTTCTGAATCTTTTCAGCGTAAATCCGTTGTCTATAAACGCAAGCACGATATCGCCGTCATTTGCGGAGGCTGTTTTGCGGATTATTACTGTATCGCCGTCAAAAATCCCTGCGTTGACCATAGAATCGCCTGACACTTTGAACATGAACGTTGATGGGTTGTCGAGTTCAAAATCTTCGTCCAGAGAAACTCTTTTATCTATGTATTCTTCGCCGACCGCGGCGAATCCGGCTCGTACCGCCGTTGTGAACATAATTGCGCCGAAGCAGGAGGGATTAATTATAAATTTTCCGTTTTTTTCGAGGATAAGTTCTTCATCTTTCAGTTTTTTAAAGTACTGCCAGACAGAATTTTTATGCTTAAACCCGAAGTCCTTTGCAATTTGCTCATAGCTGGGCAGCGGTTCTTTCCCGTATAATTTTTTGAGATTTTCAAAGAATGTTTTTTGTTTTTCCGTGCTCATATTTATATTATAGACGAATGTCTATAAAAGTCAAGTTTTTTATTAACTCTCTTTAAATTCCTATAAAAAAGCTGGTTTAAGGCATTTAATAACATGCTTGCTCCAGCGAAAATAACAGAATTTCTCTTTGCAGTGACTATGGGGGAGGCTGCATTAATTCCGAAGTATGGATCCAAACACCAAATCAGCCGGAGGAATCGGAACGGAAAAGAAAAATTCTGTTATTTTCGCGCCCCCGCTTGCCCCGCGAAAAATATTAGTTAATCGTATAAACCTTTTTGTAATACAGCAAACTGCCCAGAGTAAACAGCACAATATTCGGAATCCATGCCGCCATAGACGGCGGAATAGCAAGGGTTTCGCCGAATGAAAGCGAAAGCGCTCTCAAAAGATAATACAAAAACAAAATCAGAATACTAAACAAAAAACCCCTGTTGTACCGTACCCGGGGCGGCGTAATAGCAAGCGGCACGCCCAAAAGCACCAGCACAACCGTTGTTACGGGGAACGCAAATTTGTTGTACAATTCAATTTTAAAGAGAGATTCTGTTTTTTTGTCTTTTTTGTGGCGGTTGTTGTCGATATATTTCCAGAGCGCAATGACATTGTACTGCTGCGCTTCGTCTTCGGTTAATTTGTCGCCAATATCAAGCCCGAAATCCACAAGAGATTCGCTGAACCACGTTGTGTTCAGGATTTTTCCGGTTAATGAGATTGTATAAACCGCTCCGCGCTGGAAAAGCCATCCCTGGGTGCTTGTTTTTCCGCTCTGGGACTGGATTACCTGAATTGTGTCTTTATTTGATAAATCCAGAACCGATACGTTTTTTAGCGTGTTATTTTCGCATTTTTCTATGTAAAATAAGCGTTTCAGGCTTCCGTCTTTTAATTCTTTAAAAGTAAAATTCTGTTTTCCGTTGGGGATGTTTTTTTGCCCTAACGCCCATACAGCAAGGGTTTTTGACTGGGAATTTGTGATAGGAACGATTGTTTCATTGATAACGAAAGTCAAAAGCGCCATTGAGGCTGCAAAAATGAAAATTGGCTTGGCAATCCTGTTAAGGCCGATTCCGCAGGCTCTCATTACCGTAATTTCAGAAGAAAGGCTGAGCCTGTTGAGGGTCATAACCGTTGAAAACAGTACGCTCATGGGGATTGCCATAACAATAACCTGCGGCAGGTTCAAAAGGACAATCATCAGTGCAATATTAAACGGAATTCCGTACAAAGTAATCTGTTTTATGAGCGTAATGAACGTATCGGACGCAAAAATGATTGATGTAAAAATAACAATGCCCATTACAAAAATTTCGAGCACCTGTTTTAAGATATATGAATCCAGATATGTGAGTTTGTTAAAAAATTTCATAGTTAATTGTTGTTGCGCTTTTCGTCCTGTCTTATGAATTCGCACAGGTTTTCGAGCTTTTTATCTTCCATTGCTTTCAATAAATCGTCGATATTTTTGAGTTTTCCGAGCGCAAACCCTGTTTCCGCAAGAAGAACGCAGTCATTGCATAGTCTTACACTTCCGTAGGCGATAGAACCCGCCAGCGGTGCGGTTTTTCCGCAGCAGTCGCAGTCAAAGTATTCATTTTCAGAGTCGGGGTTCTCTTCAATGTCATCTTTTTTCATTTGCGCGGCTACAGCCTGCATTTCTTCAATAATTCTAAGTTCTTCCTCTTTGTTCATAGCTTTTATTATACAAATAATAAACTATTTTTGCCAGTGGGAATTACAATTATCTCAATTTAACCAGATCGGCTTTTCTGATTCTGACATTTTCGGGCGTAATTTCGACAAGCTCGTCATCCGAAATGTACTCAAGGCAATCTTCAAGCGACATCTGGCGCGGTGCCTGCAAAGTTACCATTACATCGGCTGTTGCACTTCGCATGTTGGTTAATTTTTTTGTTTTGCAAACATTTACCGCAATATCCTGCGGGCGGTTGCATTCACCGACTATCATTCCGCGGTAAACTTTGGTTTTCGGGGTAATAAAGAAGACGCCTCTGTCCTCAAACATTCCCAGTGCGTAAGGAATTGCTTCGCCCTCTTCAAAAGCAATCAAAGAACCGCTTCTCTGGCGCGGAATATCGCCTGCGTAGGGCTTGTAGTCTTCAAATGTATGGTTCATAATTCCCTCGCCACGGGTCATGCGGATAAATTCGCTTCTGAAGCCGATTAAGCCTCTTGCAGGGATTGAAAATCTCAATTCTGTGCGGTTTCCGACGACATTCATCTCCTGCATTTCGCCTTTTCTTCCGGCAAGGCGCTCAATGCAGCCGCCGGCGTTTTCTGACGGAACATCGATTAAAAGGTTTTCATACGGTTCGTAAATTTCTTCGCCAACGGTTTTGTAGATAACTTCGGGCTTTGAAACCTGAAATTCGTAGCCCTCACGGCGCATTGTTTCAATAAGAATGCTCAAATGCAGCTCGCCGCGGCCTGAAACCTTGAAAACATCGGTGTTATCCGTGTCTTCAACGCGCAGACTGACGTTTTTTTCCAGTTCCTGATACAATCTTTTTCTAATTTGCCGGCTTGTGACGAATTTCCCCTCCTGACCGGCAAACGGGCTGTCGTTTACAGAAAAATTCATCTGCAAAGTTGGCTCATCAATTTTTATCAACGGCAAAGCTACCGGATTTTCTAATGAAGCAATGGTTTCGCCTATGTGAGCGTCGGCAAAACCCGCAATTCCGACGATATCGCCGGCAGAAGCCTCCTGAATTTCTACTCTGCCAAGGTCTTCAAAGCCGTAAAGCTTGTTAATTTTGCCTCTGATGATTGAGCCGTCGGCTTTTATTAGATTGACCTGTTCTTGTGAGCGGATGACGCCGTTCATGATTCTGCCGATGGCGATTCTGCCCACATATTCGTTGTAATCCAGCGTTGTAACATGGAATTGCAGCGGTTTTGTTGCGTCGCCTGTCGGTGCTTTGATATTTTCGATGATTGAGTCGAGCAGCGGGGTTACATCGCTTGATTCGTCTTCAAGCTCGCGTTTTGCAAAGCCGAGGAGGCTGCTTGCATAGATTATCGGAAAATCAATGAGATATTCGTTATCCGTGAGCTCTGTAAAGAGGTCAAAAACCTTATTAAGCGCATTGTCCGGATCAGCGGCGGGTTTGTCGATTTTGTTTATGACGACAATTACCCTGATTCCCAATTCAAGCGCCTTCTGGAGCACGAATCTTGTCTGGGGCATTGGCCCTTCTGCTGCGTCAACGATTAAAAGTGCGCCATCAACCATTCCGAGCACGCGTTCTACTTCCCCGCCAAAATCTGCGTGGCCGGGGGTGTCAACGACGTTGATTTTGTAACCTTTGTAGTTTATTGACACGTTTTTTGCGAGAATCGTGATTCCGCGTTCGCGTTCAAGGTCGTTGCTGTCCAGAACGCGCTCCTGTACGACTTCATTTTCTCTGAAAACGCCGCTTTGTTTCAGCATGCAGTCAACAAGCGTTGTTTTTCCGTGGTCAACGTGGGCGATTATCGCTATATTTCTTAATTTTTTGTTTTCCATTGTTATTTCCTGTTTCAGCTTAAAATCTTAATAATAAAGTGTAAAATTCCTATGCCTACATAATAATACAGACATTTTTTTCTGTCATGTGGTTTGTGGCGCTCAAGAAAGGCTTTATCTTTGTTTTTGTTTAATCTATACGAAAATATTAAGGTCTTTGTCCCAGTAAATTTTTTCTTCAACGGGCAGGATGTTTGTTGAGGCCATTTTTACGGCGGTTTGCAGGTCAAGAATGCCGGATTTTACCAGATTTTTGATAATATCGGAAACAAAAGACACACTTCCTGCCATTGTTCCGTTTTTATCGACGGCTTTGCCGTTTTTTAGGAAAATTGTTTTGTTGCAGAACTCCATGCTGTCAAAATCCGCATGGGCAATGGGCAAAGCGTCGCTTATCAGGATAATTTTGTCATCGGGCTTGATTTTTAGCGTTAATTCCACGACTTCTTTTTGTACATGCTGCATATCGGCAATCAATTCCACGCAAATCCTCTCATCGTGCAGTGCAGAAACCACTGTAGAGGGTTCTTTGTGCGTAAATCCGCCCATTGCGTTGTAAAGGTGCGTAACCTGTGAAACACGGGACAAATCAGCCCCTATGCAGTGTCCGGCGGAAACTTTTACGCCTTTTGAGGCGAGATAATCACACAGCGCAAAATTTTCGTCCAATTCCGGTGCCAGCGTGACGATTTTTATTATTTCATCTTCAATAAGCCGGTAATTTTCGATTGTCGGCTTCAAAAGTTGATTTTCGTCATGGATTCCTTTTTTTTGAGGGTTCAAAAAGCAAGCCTCAAGGTGCACTCCGCCGATTTTTGCTGCGTCCGGAGGTAATTTTGATTGTGCTTCTTTTATTCTTTGAATCTGGCGTTTAAGATTTTCGGGCGTATCGGTAGCAAGAGTAGGGAATAACAGGCATACGCCGTGCTTTTTTATCCTTTTTGCGAACTCGACAAACCCATCGCTTTCGCATTTAGCAAAATCTATGCCAAAGCCCCCGTGAAGATGTTCTTCAACAAGGGCGTTTGTTTCAATAAGTCCGGTCATTAAATTAATTCTTCCAATTCTTTGATTAATTTGGCGTTCTTTTTAGAAAATTCGCTTCCGCGGGCTTCGATTGCCATTTTCAGAATCAAAGGCAGGTTCAAAGAAGTGCCGTTTTTGCAGTTGTTGAAATAGACTTCTTCATAGTTGTCAGGCATTCTCAAAGACCAGTTTTTGCTGCCGGAAGTGCCGGGTTTGTTGTAAACATCTTTGATTCCGAAGAAATCAGTGAAAAATACCTGAATATTTTCTGCTTTTGAAGCGAAAATTTCTGCTAATTTTACCTGCTGGAGGTAAACTGCGTCGTTTGTTAATTTTACGATTAAATCGTCTTTTTCCTGTTGTGAAAGCTCTGAGAACATGTCATCAACAAGGTTTTTAACGTGCAAATAGCCTGTGTGGGTGTGAATCATCTCGTCAGCCCACATTGAAATGGGTTCGTTGTCGTGAGTTCCGACCATTGCCCAGCTTCTGGGAACAATGTTGCAACATCTGTAAGGATGGAGCGGTTTTTCGGGTTTTACGAACTGGGTTAGCCGCATTCCTTGCAAATCGTATTCTCTCATTACCGATTCAACGGGGAAAGTGAGCGTTCCGAGGTCTTCGCAGACGATTGCGTCTTTGTTCAGCCCCTCTTCTTTTGCTGCTGCAATGACGATTTTTTCAATCAGGGCGCCGTATTGCTTGATTTGCTCATGAGTAAGCTGTTTTACGCGTTTTTCTTTGTCAGAGCCGAGTTCCAAATCCAAATCTTCCATTGTTGCAATGGCGTATTTTGAGAGTTCGGGGTGCTCGGGTGAAGAATAGAGCCTGCCTGCGCCGTTTTCGGGCATAGGGTTTTTGCCTGATTTATAAACCCACGGGTCAATCAAGCCCACGATGTGGTCAATTCTCACGCCGCCGGGGTTTTCTTTGAACATTTTCTTGTAAAGCTGCTTCATCAAAAGCCCTGCTTCGCCCAAAGAGCCGTCTTCGTTGAACATTTTTTCAGGATTTACAACGGGGAAGCCCCAAGCCTGACCTGTTTTTGAAAAATAATCAGGAGGGCAGCCAAGGCACCATCCATCAAGGAACAATGATTGATAAGCCCAGCTGTCGCGGTCGGAAAACGCAACCTGACGGTCGGCAATCATTTTTATATCGTGTTTGAGGGCGTATTTTTTTGTTTCTTCGTTTTGTTTGTTTGCAACGAACTGGCAGAATGAATAAAAATCGATTTCTTTTGCATATTTGAGCTTCAATTCTTTTATTCTCAAGAAGCTTGCCTTTTTATCTTCATCATTTTTCGGGTTGAAGAGGCGTTTGTCTGTTTCATTTTTCCACAATGGCCAGTAATCGTTGTTATTTTCGATTATGAGCGCTTCGTAGAGCGAATCTTTTTCAAGCCATGCTTCGTTTTCTTTTTTGTATTTTTCAAACTCTTTTTTCAGTTTTTTATCGTCGAGTTTCAGGAAATTTTCGTAAGCTTCTTTCAGCGCTTCGTTTTGAGCGTTGAAAATATAAGAATATGCGGTTTTGTTTGTATCTTTGTTGGGGTTTTCATTGCAGATTTTTTCGTAGGTTGCTTTTGAAAGGATATTTTTCCATTCTTTTTCGGTTAAAGCTTCCAAATCAATGAAAAGCGGGTTTGTTGAGAAAATCGTGCCCGTGTAGGGTGAAGAATCGACGGCTTTTGTTTTTCCCGCAGGCCCGAGCTGGATTGCGGTGAAAAGGTCGCTTGCAAAGTCAATCAGGCCTTTTCCGGCGTTTGAATTCGGGGTTCCGAAGCCTGTATTTTTCCCTTTTTCAGCAGGAAAACTGTTTCCGTGAACGATAAGTGCAAAGTTCTTTTTACCCAGCACTTTCAATGCTTTTCTTGAGAGTTTTTTTACTTTTTTCAATGACTTTTCTTCTGATTTCTCAATACAAAACATAAATTGCCCCTTCTTAACTTAATACTAACTCTGAATTTATATTATCATTTAGTATATTTTTTTTATATAGGTTGAGCGCATATTGTATAGCTAGATTTACATAAGTTAATATTTCTTAATAATTTCTGCTGCAAAATAATAAAGTTTTCCTGTTTTTACGAAAATTTCCTTAAATTTAACCCCAAAAAACAAAATCTAACAGTTAATAATTTATAATATTCACCTGTCCATTTTTCCGGTTCTGTTTTTTGTGTAAAATAGGGAAAGAAAGAGGCGGGAATGACTAAAGTTGCTTTATTAAATCATGGTTGTGCAAAGAATCTTGTGGATTCGGAGCTTATGCTGGGGATGCTGGCTGATGCGGGTGTTGAAATTACGCTTGATGAGACAAAAGCGGATATTGTAATTATTAATACATGCTCTTTTATCCACGACGCGGAAAAAGAATCGGTGCATTCGATTATTGAGATGATAAATGACGGGAAAAAGGTCATTATAACCGGCTGTTTGCCCCAAAAACACGGCGAAAAGCTCAAAGAAGCTATTCCGGAGGCGATTGCGCTGGTCGGAACGACGAATTTCAAGAAAATTGTCGGGGTTGTAAAAAGTATTGACGCGGGCGAGGCGGATTATATTGAAGAAATCGAGAAAAAGCCCGAATATATTTACCCCGAAGAAGTTGAGCGCCAGCAAATCACTGTCGGGGCGAGTTCTTACATAAAAATAGCTGACGGGTGCAATTATCATTGCGGTTATTGCATTATTCCCCAGTTAAGAGGGCCTTATCACTCCAGAAGCATTGAAAATATCATTGAAGAGGCAAAACATCTCGGGGAAAAGGGCGTTTCTGAAATAGTTTTGATTGCGCAGGATACGACGAGCTACGGGATTGATATTTACGGAAAACCTTCGCTGGCAAGGCTTTTAAAAGAATTAAACAAGATTGAATCAATCAACTGGATAAGAATTATGTACACATATCCGTCTTTGATTGACGATGAGCTTATTGAGGCGGTCAGGGATTGTGAAAAAGTTGTAAAATACCTTGATATGCCGCTGCAGCACGCTGATAAAAATATTTTGAGGGCAATGAGGCGCCCTGTGATGGATTATCATGAGCTTGTGGCGAAGCTTCGCACGCAGATTCCGGATATTGCGCTCAGAACGGCGTTTATTGTCGGTTATCCGGGCGAAACCGATTATGAATTTGAGCATTTATTTGAATTTATAAAAGACATGCGTTTTGACAAGATGGGTGTTTTTGAATATTCAAAGGAAAAGAACACGATTGCGTACAAACTGCCGCATCAGGTTTATGCAAAGGACAAAAAAGCTAGAAAAAACAAGCTTTTACGGCTCCAGCAGCGGATTTCAAGAGAGATAAACGAGGGTTTTATCGGGAAAGAAATGCCCTGTATTGTTGAGGCGCTTACGCAGGACGGGCAGGTGATTGCGCGTTCTTATCGCGACGCTCCCGAGATAGACGGTTTGGTTTATATAGACACTCAAAAGCAGCTCATTCCGGGGGATATTGAGCTTGTGAAGATTACAAATGCCGACGAATACGACTTATACGGCACGGTCTAGGTTGAAAATGCTGACATCTCTGTTTATGTTGGTTTGGACTGTGTAGTTGTCTTTTTTGTCTTTATTTTGTTGAAATTCGAGATATTTTTGCTGCAAAATGCCTTCCTGGGATTGGAGTTTTGCAACTTTGTCGTAGATTGCGCTGTCGCAGTTCGGATTGCACGAAAGATGATATTTTATCGATGCAATGTCGTTTATTGCGTATTTTGTGGTGTAAATATTCGTGCAGGAGGTTGTCATGCCCGCAATCATGTTCGAGAGCATTTGTGTATTTTCTTTTTTCAGCTTTTTTGCGTGTTCTTCTTCCCATTGCGCCATGCGTTTTGCGTAATCGGCGCCTGCGGTGAATTGCGGCGTCATATAAGACGATTTTTGGATTTCTTCCCCTGACATTTTTATCCCCTTTTGTTTTTGAGTGCACATTTGTGCATAGTCATCCCTTATATTTATATAAAAACATTTTGTATGAAAAAATTGCCTGCTTACTGCCAATTATTTTATACTTGTATTAGAAGAATTTTGGAGAGAATAAAGAATGGAAATTTTGATATTTTTAGCGGGCATGATTGTTGGTGCAGGCGTTGTTTTTGCGGTTATGAGGGCTTTGAATAAGAAGCAGTCGCAGGCTTATCAGGATGTTTATGAAAAAATGCAGCTCCAGTTTGAAAATTTGTCCAATAAAATTTTCAAAGAAACCACGCAGGATTTTTCAAACATGTCCAAAGAGCGGATAACCGAAATTCTTGAGCCGTTTAAAGAAAAATTCGACGAACTGAAAAAGCAATCCACATACAACATTGAGCAGGGTGCAAAACTCGACATGCACATAAAAGAGGTAATTGAAACCGGCGTGAAAATCTCAAATGATACAAATACTCTCGCTTCTGCGCTCAAAGGCGACAACATGAAGCAGGGAAAATGGGGGGAATTGATTCTTGAGAAAGTGCTTGAGCTTTCAGGGTTGAGAAAAGGCGAAGAATATCAGGTTCAGACCGGTTTTGGGGCTAAAAAACCGGACGCAACGATATTTTTGCCGGACAACAAGGCTATTTTTATTGACGCAAAGACTTCTCTGGCGTCGTATGATGCGTATTTGAACGCAGAGGGCGAAGATGAGGCGCAGTTTGCGCTAAAGCAGTTTAAAGAGTCTGTAAAAACGCACATTAACGGGCTTTCTAAGCGCGAATATTTTGAGATTGAGGATTTTACGTCGCCGGAATATGTTTTGATGTTTGTTCCGGTTGAAAGCTGTTATTCGCTGCTGTTTGCGGATAGCGGGGAGTTGTGGGAGTATGCCTGGAAGAACAAAATAATGCCCGTTTCCCCCTCAACGCTTCTTGCTGCGTTAAAAATCATCAACAGTTTTAACATGGTGAACCGTCAAAACAAGAATGCGCAGGAAATCGCCGGACTTGCGGGAAAAATGATAGACAAGTTTGCGGATATGGTTAAAGATTTGAACGGTGTTCAGACAAATCTTTCCCGGGCAATGACGAAGCTTACGGGGCGTGACAATGTTATTCGCCATTGCGAGCGATTAACCGAGCTGGGCGCGAAAAACGCAAAGCAGATTCCCGAGCCGAATGTTTTGGAAGGGGCTTCGGCTGCTCTGGTTGAATAAGGGCGGGAAATGTGCCGGAAGTAGAAGATAGGGGATTTGTTTTTGGGTTTGGCGTAAAAAGCCGGAAATCTTCTTTTTTCGTTCCGATTCCTCCGGCGGAATTGGGCTTGACGCTTGATTTTGTGGTAAAGCGCCGCCTCCCCCATAGTCACTGCAAAAGAAAATTTCCGGCTTTTTACTTTTGGGCGATGGTGGGCTTTGATGTCAATTAGCAAAAGTTCAAGAGTTATGTTAATTTTGTGATTTTACGTAAAAAGCCTGTTATATTCATTTTTCTAGCTCGATTCGCTTCGCTCATAGGCGTCGAAAAATAAATATAACAGGCTTTTTACTTTGGGCGATGGTTGGGAGGTATGTTGCTTAACAAAAGTTCATAATTTTTGTTTGTTTTGGCAATTTTTTATTTAAGAAATACTTTATATATATACGAGGAATAAAAAAGAGATAAGAGAAATTTTTAAACCACATAAATCACACTAACCTACCACACTAACCTACACTTACTTACTTCTTACACTTACACGAGGAATCAAACAAGATTCGACGGGAAATTCATTAAGAATTTCCCTTTTTTTTTGTGAATAACGTTTTGCTCGTTGTATAATATTCTCAGGAATTTAATTACGAGGGAAAAATGCAGCAAACTATTGAAAATATTCGCAAAAAAGCGCTTGAATCAATCGAAAACGCTGTTAGTTGCGACAATATCGAAGAAATTCGCGTTGAATTTTTGAGCAGAAAAAGCGAACTTAATAATATCAAAAAGAATCTGAAAGACCTTTCAAATGAGGAAAAAAGAATCATCGGGCCTCTGGCAAATAAAGTCACAACCGAGATTGAAACGCATTTGAATGAGAAATATCAGGCTCTTTATCAAAAAGAATTGAATGCAAAGCTTGAAAAAGAGCAAATCGACGTGACTTTGCCCGGTTCTTATGCGCCTTACGGAAAAACTCATTTATTGACGCAAACTGTTAATGAAATCGTTGAAATCTTTAACGGAATGGGTTTTTCGCTTGTGCATAACGAAAATTCGCCCGAGGTTGAAACAGAATATTTTAACTTTGACATGCTGAATATCCCTGCTGACCATCCGGCAAGGGATGTGCAGGATACTTTCTTTACAAATGTCGCGCCTAATGTTGTTTTGCGAAGCCAGACTTCCGGTGCGCAGATTCACGAAATGCTCACCAGCAAACCTCCTATCAGAGTTGTTGCGCCGGGTCGTGTTTATAGAAATGAATCGGTCAGCGCCAGAAAAAACAACCTTTTTCATCAAATTGAGGGGCTGCTTGTTGACAAGGACATTACTTTTGGCGATTTAAAAGGGGTTATGAACGAGTTTATTAGAATATATTTCGGCTCTGCCCGCCCGACAAGGTTCAGAAACAGCTTTTTCCCGTTCACGGAGCCGTCTGCGGAGATTGATGTTCAGTGCATTATGTGCAACGGCAAGGGCTGCCGCGTTTGTTCGGGTTCCGGTTGGCTGGAAATCCTCGGTGCAGGCATGGTTGACCCGAATGTATTGAGAAATGTCGGAATTGACCCTGATATTTATTCCGGATTTGCTTTCGGAATGGGGGTTGAGCGCCTTGCTATGCTGAAATGGGCTGTGGATGATATCAGGCTGTTTTTCAATAACGATAAACGGTTTTTGAAACAATTTTAATTGATAATGTTCAAAAAATGATATAAAAAAGCTCCGTTAATTATAACGGAGCTTTTTAGCAGTTTATAATGCTGTTTTCTGACTATTTGCAGCCGCAGCAGCAAGCGTCAGAGCAGGAATTTTGGCCGTTGAAAGCTTTCAATCCCGGATATTTAGCTGCTGAACCGAGTTCTTGTTCGATTCTGATTAACTGGTTGTATTTGCAGATTCTGTCTGTTCTTGAAGCAGAACCTGTTTTGATTTGACCGCAGTTTGTAGCAACAGCGAGGTCAGCGATGAAAGTATCCTCAGTTTCGCCTGAGCGGTGTGAAGAAATTGCTGTGTAGCCTGCTTTGAATGCCATGTTCATTGCGTTCAATGTTTCTGTCAAAGAACCAATCTGGTTGACTTTGATGAGAATTGAGTTAGCTGTGCAGGTTTCGATACCTTTTTTGAGTCTTTTTGTGTTTGTAACAAAAAGGTCGTCGCCTACGAGCTGGCATCTGTCGCCGATTCTGTCAGTAAGCATTTTCCAGCCTTCCCAATCTTCTTCAGCCATGCCGTCTTCGATTGAGATGATAGGATATTTGTTTACCCAGTTTTCGAGGAAGTCAACCATTTCTGCTCTTGAAAGAACTTTGCCTTCGCCTGCGAGGTTGTATTTTCCGTCTTCGTAGAATTCAGAAGATGCAACGTCTAAGCAGATTTTAACCTGTTCGGTTGTGTAGCCTGCTTTTTCTATAGCTTCGAGGATAACCTGAAGAGCTTCTTCGTTAGAAGAAAGGTTCGGAGCAAATCCGCCTTCATCGCCTACGGAAGTAACCATTCCTTTAGCTTTAAGAACTGATTTAAGGTTGTGGAATACTTCTGCGCCCATTCTGATAGCTTCTTCAAAAGATTTTGCGCCTACAGGAGTAATCATGAATTCCTGGAAGTCAACGTTGTTGTCTGCGTGAGCACCACCGTTTAATACGTTCATCATAGGAACGGGCAGTGTTGTTGCATTGATACCGCCGAGGTATCTGTAAAGCGGCATTTCAAATGCTAAAGATGAAGCTTTTGCGCAAGCGAGTGATACGCCGAGGATTGCGTTAGCACCGAGTTTTGATTTGTTTTCTGTGCCGTCGAGTTCAATCATCAGTTTGTCGATTGCCTGCTGGTTGGAAGCATCTTCGCCGATTAATTCCGGAGCAATGATAGTGTTTACATTATCAACTGCTTTAAGAACGCTTTTTCCGCAATATACGGATTTGTCGCCATCTCTCATTTCGAGAGCTTCAAAAATACCTGTGGAAGCACCTGAAGGTACAGCCGCGCGTCCTACAACGCCGCATGCTAATGTTACATCGACTTCAACAGTCGGATTTCCTCTTGAGTCGAGGATTTGTCTTGCTTTTACGTCTTCAATAGTCGTTGGCATAGTTTTCTCCTTTTTTTTTTACATATAGTCAACTGTCCCCGCAAATCAATGACGCCCTTTATTATCCTCGCGGGTGCCCGTCGCAGGTGACATTTGCGACTTTCGCATTTTCAGCGCTCAACCGGCGGTGTCCATGCGAATCAATTTTGCCGTAACAATTTATGACACGATTATCCAACGAAAAAAAAGATTTTACAAGGAACGCATATTAATAAAAATAAATTATTTGCCCCCATTTCTTCAACTGGCTAAAATACATATATTAAATTTATTATTTGAGGAGAAAATCATGAAAAAAATCATAGCCATTATGGCGGTTATTGCCGGAATTGCACTGGGCATGCTCACGGCTGATGCTGCGCCGAAAACTTTTACTGCTGACATTCAGTCCATCAGGATTCCCAAAGGCACTACGCTTTCTTTACAGTTAATCGACCCTATTTCTACAAAAACGGGCAATGTGGGCGGCGAATTTAACTCAATGCTTGTGAATGACCAGATAATTGATTCAAAAGTGGCCTTGCCTGCGGGCTCGATTTTCAGGGGAACTATTACGAAAATTGTTAAGGCGAAACTTCCCTCAAGAAGTGCCGTGATTTATATCAATTTTGACCATGTTGTGTCGCCAACGGGCCGTCAGGTGCCGGTTTCTGCGGGGCTTTTGAATTATCCTGACATTACTATTGACGGAGGAATTTATCAAAACGGAAATTACGGCTATGCCTTGCAGCAAAACTGGAAAAAAACCAAAGAAATCACCTCAAAAGCCATTGAATGGGGCAAAGGAACCGGCGATAACATGCAATACGTCTGCACTCCGCTCGGCGCAATCGGCGGGGTAATCGGCGGCGGTGTTTATCTCGTCGGCGACTCAATTATTGACCTTTTCAGAAAAGGCAATGATGTAATTCTTCCGCAGGGAACAAATATTAATGTGTTACTTTTACAACCAATAGATTTACCGCTTCACTAATTATGAAACTACCTTACGAACAACTTATTGCAGATATTTTGACTGCGCAGGGCAAGACTATTGCAATTGCCGAGTCCTGCACGGGCGGGCTTGTCAGTTCTATGTTGACGGATATTCCGGGCAGCTCAAATTATATAGATGTTAATTTTGTTACCTATTCTTACGACGCAAAACACAAATATCTGGGTGTTAAGCATGAAACGCTTGATGTTTATGGTGCTGTCAGCCCTCAGGTTGCTGTTGAGATGGCAGAAGGGCTTATAAAAAATACAAATGCTGATTATGCCCTTTCCACAACAGGGATTGCCGGCCCATCAGGCGGTTCGGACAAAAAGCCCGTGGGGTTGATTTATATTGGCGCCGCAAGCAGGAGTAAGAGCGTAGCTTTTAAGCATAATGCAAATCCGGTTCTGGAAAGAACATTGATAAAATCCGATTTTGCTCAGCATGCGCTCAAAGCTTTTTATGAATTTTTAAAGGAGAGCAGCAAATGAAGACAGTTACGCTTATTCCGGGGGATGGAATCGGGCCTGAAATTTCCGATGCAGTCGTAAAAATTATTGAAAAAGCCGGTGCGCAAATTGAATGGGATATTCAAAATGCCGGTGCGGATGTTGCTGAAATTGAGGGCGATCCGCTGCCCGCGCGTGTAATTGAGTCAATAAAAAAGAACAAAGCCGCCCTAAAAGCCCCTGTAACAACCCCTATCGGGAAAGGTTTCAGGAGTGTGAATGTCAGGCTGCGCAAGGAGCTGGATTTGTATGCAAATTTGCGGCCCTGCAAGAATATTGATGGGATAAAAACGCCTTTTAGCGGGGTTAATCTGGTTGTTGTGCGTGAAAATACCGAGGATTTGTATGCGGGGATTGAGCGTCAGGTCGATGAAGACACTGCTGAATCCATAAAAATAATTACAAGGCAGGCTTCTGAGCGGATTGCGCGATTTGCGTTTGAATATGCTGTCAAAAATGGCAGAAAAACGGTTCATGCTGTTACAAAAGCCAATATTTGCAAGCTTTCTGACGGATTATTTCTGGATTGCGCAAGAAAAGTTGCGAAAGAGTTTCCTGAAATTGAATTTAAGGAGATTCTTGTTGATAATCTTTGCATGCAGCTTGTGCAGAACCCGTCGAAGTTTGATGTGCTTGTTTTGCCTAATCTTTACGGGGATATTGTTTCGGATTTGACTGCAGGGTTGATTGGAGGGCTTGGAGTTGCGCAGGGAGCGAACATTGGCGCTGATTGTGCGGTTTTTGAGCCTGTGCATGGTTCAGCACCCGACATAAAAGGGCAAAACAAGGCTAATCCGACCGCGCTTTTGATTTGCGCGATAAATTTGCTCAAATATATCGGCGAAGATGTACCCGCGCAAAAAATTGAAAAAGCGCTTTACAAAGTTCTTGCCCAAGGCGCTGTTTTGACGGGGGATTTGGGCGGAAGTGCTACTACGACTGAATTTCGGGATGAAATAATCAAAAATCTTGATTAAAAGTTTTATTTCGCGATTTTTGCTGTTTCGTTCAAAGAAAATTGAATAAATTTTTCTAGCTCGATTCGCTTCGCTCATAGGCGTCGAAAAATTCATTCAATCATCTTTGAACTTTGGAAGTTGGTTGGGGGCGGTGAATTTTTGTGAGATTTTCGCGATTTTTGCTGTTTCGTTCAAAGAAAATTGAATAAATTTTTCTAGCTCGATTCGCTTCGCTCATAGGCGTCGAAAAATTCATTCAATTATCTTTGAACTTTTGGGAGTTGGTTGGGGGTGGGGTGAATTTTTGTTAAATTTTTGCGTCAGGGGTTAAAATAGCCTAAATTAATTCAAGCGTTTCCAAATAATCAATCGAGCGTTTTGCAAGAAGTTCATTTTTGAGCTTTTTGTTTTTTCTCGTCTTTTTGTCCGCATCAAGCGTCTTTACAATGCCCCAGTTTGAGTTTACGGGCTGAAAATGCTTGTGCTCTTCAAAGGAAATATAGTTTGTTAATGCGCCGAGCATTGTTATGTCGGGTAATTCAAGGAATTTTTCGCCGTTCAGGAGGCGCGCAAGGTTTATTCCTGCGTACATTCCGGTTGCAATAGATTCTGTATAGCCCTCGGTGCCTGTGATTTGCCCGGCAAAGAAAAGATTTTCGCGTTTTTTGCACTGCAAGAATTTGTTCAGGATTTTCGGGCTGTTTATGAAAGTATTTCTGTGCATTACGCCGTATCTTAAAATATTTGCGTTTTCAAGCCCCGGGATTGAATGAACAAGCTCTTTTTGCGCGCCCCATTTTAAATTTGTCTGAAAACCAACCAGATTGTACATTGAAGCGGATAAATTGTCCTGACGGAGCTGAACAACCGCGTAATTTTGCTCACCTGTGCGTTTGTCAACCAATCCAACCGGTTTCATCGGGCCAAAACGGAGCGTATCCTCGCCTCTGGAAGCCAAAACCTCGACAGGAAGGCAGGATTCAAAGAATTTTGCGTCTTTTTCAAAATCTTTCAGCTCGATTTTTTCAGCCGTGGTGAGAATTCTGTAGAAATTTTCATACTGTTCTTTATTCATCGGGCAGTTTATGTAAGAGGCTTCGCCTTTGTCGTAGCGGCTTGCGTAAAAAGCTATGTCAAAATTTATTGAATCTTTTTCCACAATCGGTGCGATTGCGTCAAAAAAGTGAAGATGTTCCTGCGAGCAAAAATCTTTGATTTTTTCGGCAAAAACCTCCGAAGTTAGGGGGCCGGAGGCGATAATCGCCGGTGCGTCGGGAATTTCTGTTATTTCTTCTCTAATCAGGTTAATTTTCGGGTTTTCTTCAATCATTTTTGTGACTTTTGAAGAAAAAAGCTCCCTGTCAATCGCCAGAGCCGCGCCCGCCGGAACCGCCGAATCAAAAGCTGCTTTTATCAAAAAAGAACCCAGAATTGACATTTCTTTTTTCAAAAGCCCGCTTGCATTTGTTACGTCAAAAGAGCCGAGGCTGTTTGAGCAGACAAATTCCGCAAGATTTTCGGTTTTGTGCGCACCTGTGGTCTTTTTCGGGCGCATTTCGTATAAATCGACTTCAATCCCTCTTTTTGCCAGTTGCAATGCGGCTTCAGAGCCTGCCAATCCGCCTCCGATTACTACTGCTTTCATTATTGCACCATTTCATCAAATGTGTTCAAATCATTGTAGCGGAACATGTTCACGAATTTGTACAAAAGCTCCGGAGGAAAGCGGTGTGAGCCGAATTCCAGCATGATACGCAGGGCGTCTTTTGTGTTTTTTACTTTATGTTTTGTTCTGCCTGATGTAAGGTCGTCAAAAAGGCTGCAAAGTCCGACGATTCTGCTTAATTCGCCGATTTGGTCGCCGGAAAGCCCGTAAGGATAACCCGAACCGTCATGGTTTTCATGATGTTCAAGCGCTACACGGCAAATTTCCTCGGGCATTTTCATTTCATCTTTTAAAATTTTATAGCCGATGAGTGTATGTTTTTCAAGCAGTTTTTCGTCTTTATTTGAGCGTTTTGTTTTGTTCAGAAGCTCAGGAGGGAATTTTGTCATTCCGATGTCGTGTAAAAGCGCGCTCTGGGTGAGGTTTTCGATTTTTTCAGAGTCAAATTCCAGTTTGTAGCCCAGTGCGGTCGCAAGTATTGATGTGTTCAGCGAGTGCGTGTTGTAATAATCGCCCAGAAGCTTCAATTGCGAGCAGAATTTTACGTCATCAATTATTGTGCCTATTTCGGAGAGAATTTTTGACTTCATCTCGTTGATTTGTTTTACAGCTTCTTTACTTTCGTGGATTTTCAGCGATGATATGGAATTTGCGTAGTTCGTTTTCATTTTTATTTGAAAATCCGGTTTAATTTTTGCTGTTGAATTCACAACGATGTCCGAGGCGGTTTCGTCGATTATATCGTGTTCGTTTTCTTCCGGCTCTTTTTCTTGTTCTTTAGTTTTTTGGGCTTTTTCAGCCTGTTCTTCCTGAGGGGGTGTTTTTTTCTTTTCTTCTGTTTTTTGTTCTGGTGCTTTTTCGGGCTGAGGCTGCGGTTTTGGATGTTGTTTGGGTTTTGGCGGGATTTCTTTATAAAGAATGTCATACTGGCTGACCCGCAGGAGTTTTCCGGATGTCAGGATTTCGCCCGCGCTCATAAGTTTTATGCCTCTATCGTTATAGAGGTCGAATGGTATCATTTTGTATTGGATTAAATCTTCAACAAGTATTCGTTCCATAATTATCCCACTTTATTTATTCACATATTATAAACCATGTTTGCATTTTTAAAACAGTGTATTTAGATGATTTTCAAGAAATATTCTGAAATTTTTTGGGGAATTTGCTATAATTGAACAAAAAAGAGGTCATCATGTCTGTATTTATTAATTATATTGGTCATAGCGGGTTTTTTATTGCGGCGGGAGAAGCCGGTGTTTTAATTGATCCTTTTATCACGCACAATCCGTCGGCAGTTTGCCTTATAAAGTATGAAAATATCAAGGATATCCTTGTTACGCACGGACATATGGATCATCTGGGGGATTCAATACAGATTTCGCGCGATTACGGGGTGCCGTTGACTACAATTTTTGAGCTTGCAAGATACTGTTCTGACAACGGGGCAAATGCTTCTGGTGTGGGAATAGGCGCCCGTATAGCAATTAACGGCGGATATGCAAAATTTTGCCCTGCTTTTCACAGCAGCTCCACTCCTGACGGCGGTTACGCGGGAATGCCCGCTTCTGTAATGCTTGAGCTTGATGGTGTCAGGGTTTATCATGCAGGCGATAATTGCTTGAATATGGAGATGAAAGTTATCGGTGAAACAATGCCTCCTGATATTGCGCTTTTGCCGATAGGCGGAACTTATACAATGGGCATTGATGACGCGGTTGTTGCGGCAAAATGGCTCGGTGCGAAGACCGTTATTCCTATGCACTACAATACTTTCCCGACAATTGTTGCCGATGAAGAGGAATTTAAGCGTAAAGCTGAGGCTGCCGGTCTAAAATGTGTTATTCTCACGCCCGGAGATTCTATCGAGTTATGAAAAAGTATGCAATGATGATTGTTCCTACCGGTGTGGGGGCTGAACATGGCGGTTATGCGGGGGATGCAAGCCCTATTGCAAGAAAATTGTCAAAAGCTGCGCCTTTGATTGTTAATCCGAATGTCGTTAATGCTGCGGTTTTTTCGGGAATTAATGAAAATATGCTTTATGTTGAGGGTTGGAGCATGTCCGGTTTTGTGCGTGGCGGGATTTCCCTTTTGCCTCATAAAAATAACAAAATCGGTATAATTTTTGACAGGGCAATTCCTGAAAACGTGCTGAATATCCACATAAATACTATGAATGCGGTTAAAACTGTTTATGATGTTGATATTATCGGGTATGAAATCACGCAGGAGTGCGCGGGGGTTGAATTTTTTACCTCGGGATCCGGAATTTCCACCGGTACGGTCAAAAATCCCGAAACATTGCTGAAAGCAGGGAAAAAATTACTCGAAAAAGGGGCTGACGCTCTTGCGGTTGTCGCATTTTTTGAGGAACCGGGCGAAGATGATTATGAAAACGGTGCTGGCGTGGATATTGTCGGCGGGATAGAGGGGGTAATCTCTCATTATCTTTCAAAAAATCTCATGTGCCCGTGCGCTCATGCGCCTGCTTTTGCGGATGTTGAAATAAAAGGAGATATTGTCAGCCCTAAGGTCAGCGCGGAGTATATTACGCCCACATTTTTGCCCTGTATCCTTCTGGGGCTGCAAAATGCGCCTTTAATCAGGAAAGGCGTGCAGGAGGGCTGTTTGACTTACAAAAATTTGCATTCTATTGTTATGCCCTGTGATTCTCTGGGCTCTGCTGTGGTTTTTGACGCTGTTAAGAACGGAATTCCTGTTTATGCTGTCAGAGAGAACAAAACAGTGCTGGAAATTACAAGGGGTGCAATAAATTTGCAAAATGATATAATAGAAATAGATACTTATGATGAATATATAAAAATATTGCAATCCGGAGAAGAATATGTTTAAAAAAGGTTTTTCTACTGCTGAAATTCTTATTGTACTGGTAATTGTCGGTGTTATTGCCGTTGCGATGATTACGATGATTCGACCGAGTGATAAAATGTACGGCAAGCTTGCTTATAAGGCATATAACATTTTGAATACAGCGCTTTATAACATAAATGCCGATGTTTATGAGTATAACGAAAATCTTTATAATGAAGCAAACGCAAACGGAACTACTGTTGACGAAGATGATATAAAGAAATTTCCGCAAAATGTAACTGACTTATGTAACAAGCTTGCGTCAAGAGATGAGGGCTATATTAACACAACCTATACGAACTGTGGAAATATTCTTTCGGGTACTGGAAATTTTGTTGATGGCGACGGAAAGGTTACTGCCAATCCTACTTTTGTGGCAAGTAACGGCATGAGATTTTATCTTTTTGAGAAAAATTGGCCGTTGGGTGTTTATTATATTTACGTAGATATAAATGGTTCAAAATGGCCTAACAATGTTACTCTGGGGGAAAATAAAAAAACTGACCTTGTGCCGTTTTTTATAAGTATGACGGACGGTACGCTTCTTCCGGATGGGGTTGCACAGTATGATGGAAGTTACCTCATGGCAAGGATTGTTTATGCAACGCCAAATCTGGAAAATGGGCAATCTTCTCCTATGAATTTGAAATCTGCTACTAACGGGGCTTTTGGCAATGGTGTGAACTGGGCAAAAGATGCAATGAGTTTTTCCAATGTGCCAAATGCAACAGGAGCAAATGCTGCTTTGACTTCGCTGCGTCAGCTGCAACTTAGCGCTGCTTCCGGGTTAGGGTTCCCTATTTCTTATAACCTGGATGCGAATTGTGCAAATGCTGGATACGACACCGCGGCTGATTATCCGCCGTGCACAATAAAAATTATTGAAAATGATTAATTTTCTTACGATTCGTTGTATTCAGAGATTAAGCGCTCTACCCAGCTGAAAATATTAACCAATTCGTAAGGTTTTGGCAAATACAGGTCTGCACCTGCGTCAAGAACCAGCTTTTTGTCATGGACGATTGTAGACAAAATTATTTTCATATCTTTTAGTTCGTCAATAGTGCGTAGTTTTTTGCAAAATTCTATTCCGTCGAGTTTTTTTGTGTCGCCTGCGTCAAGAATCAGCACTGCGGGGCGGAATTTCAGAACGCTTTCAATCGTTGGTTTAATGCCGATAGCCGCGTCATAGCCCTGCATTTGCGCTGTGGTCTGCAAAAGCAGGTTCAGCGCGTCATCGCGTTCAATAATCATAAGTCTGTTGTTATATTCGCGTTTTTCTACCGAATCGGCTGCACTGATTTCAGGATGGTCGATTATATAAGCGGAACCGGGCTTGAGTTTTGCCAGTTTGTTTGCGGCAATCAGTGAATTTAGGGCATTTTTCAGGCTGTTGTATGTTTTTAGCTCGTTGGAAATTATACCTATGCCGGTGGACGCCAATTCTACTCTTTTCCCTTCGTTTTCATCGCCTTTGAGTATTATATAACCCTGTTTTACGTCATTTTCTGTGTAAAATTTTTCAACAATTGTATTGAACGCGTAGATTACGAAATTCGCAATATGTTCTGCTTTCAAATAGTTCGTAATAACGAGAAATTCACCGTCAACAAGCTCACCGATGAAGTCATTTTCATCTAATGTTGACGCTACAATCGCGCTAAAAGTCTGGCGCATTTTATCTGCCGCCAGTTCGCCGTAAATCTCCAAATATTGCTCAAAATTGTTTATTTTTATGAGCATTGCCGCCCAGTTCCGGTTTTCGACTATAGTTCTTTTTAAAACCCGGAAGGAAATTTTTGAATCGGGCAGGTTTGTGATTTCATCCAGCGAGTTTTCAATATGCCGTCTTAAATGGGCGTTTATTCTGGCTTTGAATTCTTCCGGATCGATTGGCTCGCTCAAAAAGTCATCAGCTCCTGCGTCCAGCGCCGAAAGTTTGTCGTTTATATCTTCGGATTTTGAGAGCGCAACGATTACCGGTCTTGAGGAATAGCCCATCATTCTTAATTTTTTGCAGATTTCTGAAAGCGTTGCCTCGAGGCTGTCAGAGATTAGCACCAAATCAGGTTCATATTCGCACAAAAGCTCAAACGCACGCTCTGCCGTATCAGAAACAAAGACTTTTGTGCTGTTTTGTTCAAGGAGTTTTTTGTATTTTGTTGAAAGTTCCCGTCTTTTGTCGAGGAGAAGTACGACTTTTGAGAGCATTAGCGGTTCTCCTTTAATTTTTTACCGCTTTGCGCGGTGTAATTTGCTACAGGCAGGGTTATTGTGAATTCGGTGCCGGTCGGGGGCGTTTGGGAGCTGATTAAGGAGATTTTTCCGCCCATTTTTTCAATGAGATTTTTAACAATATAAAGTCCGAGCCCGCTGCCTTCGGCTTTTTGGGTCAGATGGTTTTCTATTCTTACAAATTTTTCAAAGATTTTGTCGAAATCCTTTTCTGCAATGCCCGAACCCTCGTCTTTTATCTTTATGCTTACCATATTGTCGCAGTCTGTGATTTGGATTTTTACGTTTGAGTCCGGGGAGGAATATTTTGCGGCATTATCAAGCAGGTTTATTAAAATTTGTTGAAATTTGTTTTCATCGGCAAGTATCGGGGGGATGAATCCGGAAGTTTTCAGTAAAAATTTGTGTGAGGGGTATTGTTTTTGCAGGATTGGCAGAATTTGCGCAATTTGGTCTTTTATTTGAATGGATTTGTAGATAAAATTTTCCTTTTGCGCCTGCATTTTCGATATGGAAAGCAGATTTTCCACAAGTTTTATGAGCCTGTTTGACTGGTCTTTTATTATCCCGAGAAATTTTACAATTTGAGCTTTTTCGAGCCTGTCGTATGAGTTTTGCATTGTGTCTGCAAAGCCTCTGATACTGGTGAGGGGGGTTCTCAGCTCGTGGCTCACTGTGGAAACGAATTCTGAATAAGCTTCATCAAGGCTGCCCTGATTTTCTTTTATTGTAAGGATTTTCAGGTTTTTGGACTGTTTTAAGCCGAAAGTATATTGCGGAAAATGGTTTTTGAGTTCTTCAAGGGTGAGATTTTGCTCCATTTGGGCGAAAACCTTTTGGAACTGCGCATTTGAATATATTATGCGGTCATTTTCGTCGAAAATTGCGATTGGAAGCTCCAATGTATTCAGGATTTTTTCAAAATTGATTTCCATAGACTTATTATAGCAATTTGATTTGTAATTTTACAAAAAATTAAGCTTTTTTTTATATTTTTCGTTGGGGAAACATGGGCGTCCAAACTGCGTATATTAATTTTTCTAGCTCGATTCGCTGGCGCTCATAGGCTGCGCCAGCCGGAGTGCCGCCCCGGCGAAGCTGACGCAGGTCAGCGCCATAGGGGCAGAACTTAATAGGCGTCGAAAAATTAATATACACAGTTTGGACTGTTGCGAGATTCATTTATTTAGGTAGGAGTGCGTCTTTTTTTTGTTACAAATATGATTTTTGAAACTTTATGAGGTAAAATTTTGATATGAAGAAGTTGTTTTCATCTTTTATACTTGCAGCGTTTGTTTTTACGCATTTATGTGCGGGTTTGCCTGCGTTTTCGGAGGAGCCGCTGCACGGGCATGCTGAAGTTACGGATTCTAAAAAGCTGAAAGACGAAAAAATGTTCACGGGCGAGATTGATGAGTTGAAAAGCCGTGATGTTATAAAAATGACCGTTTCTCAGGTTTTGAGTTCCGGTTTTACCGAAGAAGGGGATGAATTTTTTGCTGAAATTTCCTCCGAGGTTGAGGGCGATAAGGGCGTAATCCTCCCCACCGGAACAATTGCGCACGGCTGCGTTAGAGAAATAAGCGACAGCAAAAGGCTCGGGCGTGACGGGTGGATTGAGGTAAGTTTTGACTATTTGATTACGCCGGACGGGCGCGAAATCCCCATAAAAGGTGAAATGAGCACAAAAATGAACCCCGTTACGGCAACTGCGCGAAATGTTGCCGTCGGAACCGGCTATACAGCGGCCGGCGGGCTTGTTGGCGGGCTTCTGGCTTTAAATATGTTCGGATTGCCTGCTGCTGTTGCAAGTCAGGGTTATACGGTCGCCGGCGGAGCGGCTCTGGGCGGCGCTGTAGGGCTCGGGATGGCTTTGTACAGAAAAGGCAAGGATGTTTTGATTTCTCCCGGAGATGAAATCAGGGTAAAAATCACCAGTTCAGTTGCGCTGCCTGTATTTTCAAAGGAGGCTTTGAAGCAGGAAGAAATCATATATGACGGATTGAATGTAAAAATTACTAATGTAGGTTATGAAAAGGATCCTTTTGGCGAGCTTAATACTATTACAATTTCGCTTGTGATAACAAATTTGACGGAGAAATATTTTACAGGATTTGATATTGCGCTGATGAATGACATGAACGCTTCTTATTATCCGTCAGTTTTTGGTGATACGACGTTAATGTTCTCCAAAATTAAGCCGGGTGACAGGGTTAGCGGAAAAATATCATTTGCTGTTGACAATGTGAAAAGAAAGCACTGGCTTGTTTTCTATGACCGTTCAAAGGGGCTTCCGCTGGCAAAATTGTCCGTTGACAATGCAAAACGGGATTTGGACGATAAAAAAAAGAAAAAGAAGAGCAAAAAAGGGCTTATTTAGACAATAATGTCATAGGCTTTCAGTGTGGACGCCGAAGAATTCAAGCCTGATGCTGCAGCTTTTTTTGTTCCGGGCGGGTGGTTGTATGAGGTTTCAGGGATTCCCGGGTCACGCAGGAGATAGATTTCTGCAACCCTTTTATCGAGGGTTTCTGCTGACTGTTTGTACAGGTCTACGACGTAGTCCATTTCAGGATCTTTTACATTTTTTGCATTCTTTTCCCAGAATCTCGCCTGCTGGCGGTAGGCGTCTTGTTCTTCTCTTACCGAGGTATAGGGGTCATTGTCCGCTGCGTGAATGAATTCATGTACTGTGTAGCTCGCTGTAAGAACGGGGCTTGCGTAAGTATATTCATCCTGAATGGAAATTTTACGTTTTGCGTGTTCGTATTGGGCAATGTTGGAACGCCCGCCCATTTGTGCGGTTTTATCAAAGGTTACGGTAACATCTTGAACTTTTTTGACTATATCCTTGGGCAAAAATCCTGATGCCAGTGAAATTGCTGTACGCAGGTTTTCGTTTGCTGTTTTCTGGCGTTCGTTGTAGGCTTTTATCGGGTCAAAGCACGCCAGACGCAGGTTTTGAGTGTCGAGGAGGTTTCTTTTTGCGTAATCGTAAGCGGGTTCTTTGTTTAAAACGCGCTTGAACTGTGTTTCTGCTTTTGTATAATCCCCGTTTTGTTTGTAACATTCACCGAGCAGGGTCATAAGTTCAAGGTCGTCGGGCGTTTGCGCGCATGCTTTTTCAAAATAGGGGATTGCGTTTTTAAAGTCGGAATTTAATTTGTAGGTTTTGGCTAAATTCAGGTTTGCGTCCGGATTTTCAGGGTTGAGTTCAAGGGCTTGTTTGTACAAATTTATTGCACGGTCAAAATACCCTGATTTCATTGCTTCATCAGCCTGAATCCGGAGATTTTCGTCTTTTGAAACAGAGTTTGCCGCGATTGGTTTCTGGGGCGGGGGGCTCTGGGCAAAAGCTATTTTGCTTTTATATGGATTGACTTGTAGAGAAATCAATTTTCTGCTTCCGTATGCTTCACTTTTTTATTTTAAAACAATGGGGAACGGAAAGTTGCCATAAAATCGATTTTTTGTTAAAAATGTTAAGTTTTTGCGCGTTCAAATGATTAAATTTCAATTTTTCGACGCCTATGAGCGCCAGCGAATCGAGCTAGAAAAATTGAAATTTAATCATTTGAACTTTGGATGTTGAGGCGTTTAGCCGGTTGGCATTTAATTTTTCTTGCTCGATTCGCCGGGGGCTCATAGGCTGCGAAAAATCAAATGCCAACCGGCTAAACTTTGGTAGTTCTGGTTGAATTTTGTTAAAAAAAATCAAGCATTCAGCACGCAAAGGAGTACGGGATTATATTGCCTTTGGAGTGACTATGGGGGAGGCGTCATAAAACCTGCAAATTTTGAATTAATTGTTGAATGCCGGAGGAATCGGAACGGAAAAGGCAATATAATCCCGTACTCCGCCTCTACCCTCCGCTATTTGATTGATAAGGTGCGGCGGGTATGGCTTTTTTTTTATGTTTTTTTTAAAATATGGAAGATGAGAGGTGAGAAATGGTTGACTTATTAATCAATACACTGATTTTGCTTTTTATATATGTTGCAGCCTTTATTCTGTATTATGCTGCATGTGTTTTTGCCGGAACGAGACTCAGAAAGTTCCTGACCGCGCAAAAATACCGTCAGAATTCAAAATTGCATAATATTGTACTGATTATTTATGCAAGAAATAATGAATCTACAATTGTTCCGCTTCTGGAATCCTTGAATAAACAAAACTACCCGAGGGAAAATTACCAGACGCACATTATTCTTGATAACTGTACGGATAATTCCTCTAATATTCTGGAATTTGTGGGCGGTGCGAAGATTTGGCGCGTAGGGGACGCTGCGCCGGTTGGAAAAGATGAGGCGGTTTCGTGGCTTTTGGAAAGGCTTTTATCTTTTCAGAATGTTCATGCGTTTGCGTTTTTAAATGCGGATAGATATGTTGACGAAAATTTCTTGTCGAACATAAATGCAGGGCTCCAGACCGAGCAAATTATTGTCGGTTCAACTGACTATATAATGAAGACGAAAAACCCCTACAACTGCATAAAGGCTGTTTATAACGAGTATATGAACAGAGTTTTTCATCTCGGACGCACGCTTATGGGGCTGGCGACGATTGTGGATTCGGATTGTTTCATCATAAAACAGGAAGTGCTGGAAAAAATCAAATGTGTGGATTTTAAAGACCTTAACAGCGAACTGAAATACACAACTTTGCTTGTCAGGAACAATTTTATCCCGAAATACATGCCCACGGTCAGAACTTTTACCAATATTGACAACTACAAGAGCAGAAAACCCTCTGTTTCCTTTAAATTGAGCATGTGCTGGCACTGTTTGGGGCTTTTGTACAAATCTAACTGGAAATTCGCTGAATTTATTTTGAATATTCTTGCTCCGAACTTCTGGATGCTGCTTTTGATTTATGTGAGCATTTTGATATTTACTTATAATTATTATTTCTTCTTTGATTACAGCGTTGTGTTTGCGTTTGGCGTTTTGCTTGCCGCTTCGTTTGTTGCTTCGCTGTTTACCGGCCATATCAAAAAAGCGCAGCTGCCTTATCTTTTGATGTATCCGTTTGTGTCGCTGATAAAGATTTTTGCGCATATTCCGCTCATCGGAGCTGTAATAAATATGTTTTCTAAAAAGCCTGCGAGCGATGAATCTTACGAAATGACCACGGTGGATATTGCTGTGACTGACGGGCAGAACGATTTGCCCTGCAAGCTGGATTTGATATCTGAAAGCGGGCTTGTAAAGGCTGTTTTCCGCTTCAAAAAGAAGAAATATTCATCTGATTCGCACATAAGGATGGTGGACGCAATCAAGGATATTTCGGACAAGCTCAACGAGCACGGTTTCAGGATAAAAATCTGCCAATCCTGCGGTTATTTTAATTTGAAGCTTGACGGCTCGACAAATATGGTCAAAGGCTACTGCAACAGGCTTCTTGTGCAAAATTTGTCCGATGTTCCCCTGGAAACCGTTCTGTGGAACAGCTGTGAATATTATCTGCCTCAGGAAGTCAATAAAGTTATTGATATCAACACATTCAGGGATATTTAATGGAAAAAACTGACAACAGCGCATACTGGCTGGCTTTTGCCTCGATAGAAGAAGTCGGCGCAGCTTTTATAAGAAAGGTTTATGAACATTTTGGCTCAATAAAATCCGCATGGTGCGCGGGGCCTGACAATTTGTACAGGATTGAGGATATAACGAAAAAACAGATGGATGTTTTTTTGCGAAAACGTGCCGGTGTTGAACCGGAAAAGTGCCTTGAGTTCATTCAAAAGCGCGGAATTAAATTTATAAATTTTGAGGACGAAAATTACCCGAAATTATTAAAAGAAATCCACAATCCGCCGATGACGCTTTTTTACAAGGGCGATTTTTCGCGTTGCAACCTCGACAAAACGCTTGCTGTTGTGGGCTCGAGGCGTGCAAGTGAGGGGGCAAAAAATACTTTGTCCAGAATACTCGGCGAATTCGCCGGTACGGATATTTGCATTGTTTCGGGGCTCGCTGCGGGAATCGACACCTGCGCGCACAAAAGTGCAATTGAATTCGGGCTTTCGACGATTGCGGTTATCGGAAGCGGGTTCGATTTTGTCTATCCGAAAGCAAATAAGGAGCTTTTTAAGGAAATTGAGGAAAAAGCGGGCGTAATTATCAGCGAATACTGGCCAACCGAAGAGCCTTTGCCATGGCGTTTTCCGCTAAGAAACAGAATTGTCAGCGGTTTGTGCAAAGGAACGCTCGTTGCAGAGGCTGCTTTGAAAAGCGGGGCGCTAATTACGGCGAATTTATGCCTTGAGCAGAACAGGGAGCTTATGTGTCTGCCCGGTTTGGTGTCAAATCCCAATACAGAGGGCGTTTACAAGCTTTTGAAAAACGGTGCGGCACTTGTTACCGAGGGTAAAGATATTTTGGACACTCTCGGGTGGAAAGTTGAGATATTAAAGCCGGAAGAGGAGAAAAATGCTGAAATTGCCGGCATGAGCGAGAATGAGGCGGCTGTTTTCGGGCAGATTGCTATTGAGGATTGCTCGGCTGACGCTCTGGAGGCTGCACTCGGGATTGAGATGGCGGATTTGATGGTGATTTTGACGACGCTTGAGCTTGAGAACAAAATCAAGCAGACAAACGGCGGAAAATATACGCTTGTGTAATTTTGCAATGGATTGCTGCATAAGCGCGGCTTCGTCGCAATGGAGGAATGTTAAAATTTTTGTGCTTATGCTTTTATATCCAAATGTCCTATAACAGTGGCATTTCCGTCAACAGAATCTTGTGTTGCTAATCTGTTAATATTTCTTGTTTTTTCGGTTTCAGGGCTTATTTCAGAGAGCAATACCCCATCATTGGCTTTGTCTTTTTCTCTGACAATATATAGACCGTCATTTATGCTGCTCATATGTGATGAATTATTCAGAGTAAATATATCTCCGGGTTCAAGATAAGGAATTGCATTTTCAAAAGCCTCTTTTCTTCTTGCTGGTATAATATCAACTGTTTTGATAGGTAAATTATTGATGTTTACTGCGTTCATATTTTCTCCTTTTTAACTGATTTCGTAAATTTAAAAACAGCTGATAAAAAAAATTGACAATTGTTTTTTTTTTGTTACAAATCTTAAGGAATTACAGGTTTTATTTTATAGCAAACTGAGCTGTTTTTCTTCTTCTAAAATGTTGCGCAGGAATTTTTTTCGGTGCCAGACGGTTGCGCCGTGGGATTTTATGGCTGTGATGTGCTCTGCGCTTAGATATCCTTTGTTTTTTGCCCAGTGGTACTGCGGGAATTTTTTATCCAGCTCAAGCATGAATCTGTCCCTTGAAACTTTGGCTAAAATGCTTGCTGCGGCGATTGAGGCGGATTTTGAGTCGCCTTTTATTACTGTTTCCATCGGGGCGTCGAAGTTTTTGATTTTTTTGTTGCCGTCAATCAGGATTTTTGCATTGTTCGCTTTTAATTGTTGAATTACGTCGCAAACTGCTGATTTCATTGTGTCGAGGGAGGCGTTCAGGATGTTTTTTTTCTCAATTTCTTCTACACTTGCCTGTTTTATTGAATAAACTGCGTGTTTTATGATTTTTTCGTAAAGAAATTCGCGTTTTTTTTCTGTGAGTTTTTTTGAATCGTTTAATTCTTCAAGGTCTTTTACCAGTTCTGCATTGTAATCCAGAAACGCGGCTGCTGCGGCAAAAACAGGGCCTGCGCCCGGGCCTCTGCCGGCTTCATCCGTGCCGATTACAAAATCAAAACCGGTTTTGTGTTCTTTATCGAAATTTATTAATTCTTCAATCATTTTCGTCGTCCAGTGTAAATTTCCCGATTCTGCCGTCGCGAAAATCAGTGAGAACCATCACTGCGCACCTTGTTATGTCCGGTTTAGCGCCCGAGGTGAGCCAGTTTCTTTTTTGAGCGATGTTTTCAAGGGTGATTTCTTCGGCTTCGTCGAGATTGTAGTAATTTCTGGCGTTTTGAGTGTATTTTTCGTTCAAAAGTTCAAGAAGCGCCGTTGCAACTGCTTCGTTTTCGTAGGCGTTTTCGCTTACGGAATTGACCATTGCGAGTTTTTGCGCTTTTTTTTGGTCTTCCTGTTTCAGCGGGATAATTCCCGGCGTGTCGAGCAAATCTATTTTCGGATTTACTCTGACCCATTGCTGCTGCCTTGTGACGCCTGCTTTTGCGCCGGTTTTTGTTTTTGATTTTTTGATTAATTTATTTATTATACTGGATTTTCCGACATTTGGCATTCCAACGACCACAACGCGCGCAGGGCGCGGCAAAAGACCTTTTTCTACGAGTTTGTCGATTCTGGGTTTGCTCAATTCGATGACTTTGTTCACAATCGGCGCAAGGTCGTTGCTTTTTGCGGCGCAGGTAGAGATTACGGGGTATCCGCATTTTTTTTCGAGTTCTTTTTTCCAGTATTTGAGTTTGTTTTCGTCCGCGAGGTCGGATTTGTTCAGGACTATTAGCCTTGGCTTTTGACCGAGAAGTTTTTCGATATTCGGGTAGCAGGAGCTTTGCGGAATTCTTGCGTCAAGGACTTCGATGACTACGTCAACGAGGTTTATCAGTTCTTTGAGTTGTTTTTCCGCTTTTGCGATGTGTCCGGGGTACCAGTGGATGTGCGACATGTGGGGGCTCCTGTTTTTTATTCCATCTTAACAAAAAAGCGGCTATTACGCCGCTTCTTGTTTATAAATTTTAATATCTTGACCGATTTTCATCGGAGATTCTGAAACAAGTTCAGAATGACACAAGATTTTTTATCTTTTTTCGATTTTTTCTTTAATACGTGTAGCTTTGCCGGAGAGTTCTCTGAGGTAGTAGAGTTTAGCTCTTCTTACGTCACCGCGTCTTAAAACGCTGATTTTTTCGATACGGGGTGAGTAAACAGGGAAAACTCTTTCTACGCCTACGCCCTGGAAAGTTTTTCTTACTGTAATTGTTTTGCCAACGCCGCTTCCGCGTTTTTTGATGATAATACCTTCAAAAGCCTGAGTTCTTTCTTTGTTGCCTTCGACGATTCTTACGAAAACTTTTACAGTATCGCCGGGGTTGAGTTCAGGAAGTTCTTTATCAAGATATTGTTTTTCCAAATCTTTTACTATCGGGTTCATTTTTCTTGTTCCTTTACATATTTTAGTCGATATGTTTTGATTTTATTTGAAACATATTTTATTATCAAGTTTTTCGAGCGTTTTTATAAACATATATTAAATTTTGAAGAAAAATCAGTTTATGATAAGATACAGGTATGTTTAAAATGGATAAAAGACACTATGTAGCGGTTTTATCGTTTTTGATTAAGCATTTCTACAAGTTTGAGAGCTATTTTTACAACGTCAAAAACATAAACTACCCTAAAGAAAAACCGGCAATTTTTGCGCTCTGGCACGCTCATCAGTGCATGCTTTATGCAAACGAGGACAGGGGCAATCTCAATGTTATGATTAGCCGTTCAAATGACGGCGATATTATTGCTGCCGCGACTGAATATATGGGAATAAAGACGGTCAGAGGCTCTACTCACAGGGGCGGAACCGGTGCTACGCTTGAATTACTCGAAAAATTGGAGCAGGGTGAAAGCGCAGCGATTACGATTGACGGGCCGAGAGGGCCTAAGGGCGTTGTGAAAGACGGTGTTATTAATATTGCGAAAATTTCACAGGTGCCGATTATTCCGATGACATGGTATTCTCCGTCGCCGTTTTTGTTAAAATTCAACACGTGGGATGAGTTCAATTTCCCGTTTTTAGGGCCGAAAATCATTGCTGTTTACGGTGAGCCGATTTATGTGCCCAATGATTTGTCAAAAGAAGAAACCGAGGTCTATAGAAAACGCGTGGAAACAGCGCTTAATGACCTTTATGCTTATGCTAAGGAAAATTATAAGGATTTGATAAAAAAATAGCAAAAAATATTGTTCTGGTGTTTTTTTCTTAATGTTGGTCTTGAACGCTGAAAGGAATAAAGGATGAATTTAACCAAATTGAGTTATGGCAGGCAAATTTTTGAACCCACAAGAAATAATATGAAAAGAGTGCTAAATATGGTGTTGCACTCATCTGAAAAAAAGAATATCGAGCCAAAGTTTCCGGATGTTAATTTAAATGAATTTTTGGGTGATACGTTCGAGAAAAACAGAAAAATTGAAATTGATAATGAAATCAAAAAATGCTTGAGTCGATTTGTTGATTTGCCTAATCATTTTCATATTTAGCTTTTGTAAATATAAAAAATCCCCCGTCAGTGCTTTAGTCGAGGGATTTTGGGTTTATTAAAATTCCATTACTTTTAAAATATCATCCAGCTCTGATGAAGTCTTTTTGACTTCGCAGCCGGAGTATTTTATTGCGGAATCCGGGTCTTTGAGGCCGTTTCCGGTCAAAATACATACGATTTTTTTGCCGTTTTCGACCAGCCCGATTTTTTTAGCTTTGATTACGCCGGCAACTGAAGCTGCGCTTGCGGGTTCTGCAAGGATTCCCTCGCAGGAAGCGAGCATTTTGTAGGCTTCAATGATTTCGGGGTCAGATACGAAATTTATTATTCCGCCTGATTTATCACGGGCGTTTTCTGCCTGTTTCCAGCTTGCGGGGTTGCCTATTCTGATTGCTGTGGCGATGGTTTCGGGTTTCATGATTCTTTCGCCTTTGACAATTGCTGCTGCGCCCTCTGCTTCAAATCCCATCATTTTGGGCAGGTGCGTGGTTTTTCCGAGTGCTAAAAATTCTTCATAACCCTTGAAATAAGCCGTAATATTGCCCGCATTGCCCACGGGGATGAAATGATAATCCGGTGCGTCGCCGAGTGCTTCACAAATTTCAAATGCACCTGTTTTTTGACCCTCGATTCTGTACGGATTTACTGAATTTACAAGGGTAATGGGGTATTTTTCGGAAATTTCGATTACGCGTTCGAGCGCTTCATCGAAGTTTCCTTTGATTGCGATGATTTGTGCGCCGTACATCATTGCCTGTGAGAGTTTTCCAAGTGCAATGTAGCCGTCAGGGATTAAAACGTAGGTTTTTAGCCCTGCTTTTGCGCCGTAAGCTGCTGCTGCTGCGCTTGTGTTGCCTGTTGAAGCGCAGATGATGGCTTTTGAGCCGGATTCTTTGGCTTTTGTTACAGCCATTGTCATTCCGCGGTCTTTGAAGCTGCCTGTCGGGTTTGCGCCCTCGAATTTTATGTAAAGTTCACCATCAATGCCGATTTTTTTCGCCAGATTGTCAGCTTTAATCAAAGGTGTGTTTCCCTCGTTAAGCGTGACGATTTCTGTTGTATCAGAAACGGGCAGATACTGTCTGTATTTGTTAATTAAGCCTTGATAGTGATTTTTTTCCATTTTTAAGATCCTATTCCATTACTCTTATTAAATTATTTACTTTGACGATTGAATCGCTGCTATTCAGCTCAAAGATTGCGTCCTGGATGTTTGATTCTTTGCTGGATTCTGTGATAACAACGATTTGTGCGGTATTTTCTTTGTTATTTGCGCCTTTTTGCAGAACGCTGGACAGATTAATTTTGTGTTTTCCGCAAATCTCGCCGATTGTGCCGATTACGCCGGGGCTGTTTACGGCTGTCAGGGAAATATAGTATTTGTTGACCGTGTCGGCAATGTTGAGCTGGTTTGCGTTGACTTTGTGGGTGCAGCGCATCATTGGCAGCGGTTCTGCTGCGTCAATACTTCTTTGAATCGCAAGAATATCGCCTACAACTGAGCTTGCTGTGGGCATTTCGCCCGCACCCGGGCCGGCAAATACAACTTTTCCAACTGGAAATCCCTCAACAAGCACCGCGTTTGTTACGCCGTTTATTGTGGAAAGGATATTTGTTTCAGGAACGAGCATGGGATGAACGCGCACATCTGTTTCGTTTTTGTCATTCAATTCTGCGAGCGCGATGAGTTTGATTTTGTAGCCGAGCTCTTTTGCAAATTTCATATCGTCTGCGCTGATTTTTGTGATTCCTTCGCGATAGACTTTGTTTATTGAGGTGCGCTGGTTGAGTGCGATTGTGGCTAAAGTTGTGATTTTGTAAGCTGAATCAAACCCCTCAACGTCGCCTGTGGGGTCAGCTTCTGCGTAGCCGAGTTTTTGGGCTTCTTTTAGGACTTCTTCGTAAGAAACATCTGATTCTTCCATTTTTGTGAGGATATAGTTTGTTGTGCCGTTTAAGATTGCGGCGATTTTTTTGATTTTATTGCCGGCAAGGGTTGTTTTAATCGGCATGATAATCGGGATTCCACCTGCGATTGCGGCTTCATAGAGTATTACGACATTTTTTTCGTTTGCAAGTTTAAAAAGCTCTTCGCCGTGTTTTGCGAGGAGTTCTTTATTTGCAGTTACGACGTGTTTTCCGTTTCTGACTGCGGATTCAAGCAGGTCGAGTGCGGGATTTACGCCGCCCATCACTTCAACAACAACGTCAATATCGCTGTCCTGCACAATGCTGAACGGGTCATTTGTGAGTATGGAAGTGTCAAGGCATTCGATATTTCTTTTTTTGTTAATATCACGGACCGCAATTTTTTTAATACATATGTCGGGGTTGTCTTTCAAAACCTTTAAAACCCCGCCGCCAACGGTTCCAAGACCGATTAAACCAACATTAATTTTGCTCATTTTATCCTCATTTGTTTTTATTAGTTTATTAAAGCATAAAAATAAGAGGGTTGGAAGATTCGCATGCAGGGAAATGCCTGGAAATTTTAAAAAAGTCAGCCCTCACCCGCCCTCCGGGCACCCTCTCCCATCTGAGAGGGGTGATTTTGGTTAGGATGTTTAAAAAAGTCAGCCCCCACCCGTACTTCGGGTACCATCTCCCGTCGGAGAGGGGGATTTTTGTTAGAATACGTTGGTTTTTGTTATGTTTTTGAATTTTGTAATATTTGCCTGAAAAAGAAGTTCTACGGTGCCGACGGGGCCGTTTCTGTGTTTTGCGATTATGAGTTCGGCTTTGCCTTTGTTTTCTGAATCTTCTTTGTTGTAATATTCGTCACGGTAGATAAACATTACGATATCCGCGTCCTGCTCGATTGCGCCTGATTCACGCAGGTCGGAGAGCATTGGTTTTTTGTCCTGTCTTGATTCTACAGCACGTGAAAGCTGTGAAAGCGCGATTACGGGCACTCCGAGTTCTCTTGCGAGTGCTTTCAGGCCTCTTGAAATCGCGGAAACCTGCTGGTTTCGGTCGTCAGAGCTACCGGAACCCTCCATAAGCTGCAAATAGTCGATTACGACGAGCCCGATTTCTTTTTCTTCCATTGCGAGGCGGCGGCATTTTGCGCGGATGTCCATAACGGTTGCCCCTGCGTTATCGTCGATGTAAATCGGTGCGTCTGCGAAGATATTCATTGTTGTGGTGAGTTTTTCCCAGTCTTTTGCCTGCATCATTCCCGTTTTAAGGCGCTGTGTATCGACTTCGGCAACCGAGCAGAGCATACGGGTAACGAGCTGTTCTTTGGGCATTTCAAGCGAGAAGATTGCAACGGCTTTTTTTGCTTTAATTGCAACGTTTTGCGCAATATTCAACGCAAATGCCGTTTTCCCCATTGACGGGCGGGCTGCAAGGATTATGAGGTCGGATTTTTGAAGCCCGGAGGTCATCATGTCCAAATCATAAAAATCTGTAGGCACGCCGATAAGCTCATCGCGGTGATTGTAGCGGTATTCAATTTGCTCGTAGCTTGTTAAGACCAAATCTTTAACGGCAACCATATCCGTGGTCGTTTTTTGCTGGGAAATGTTAAAAATCAGCTTTTCTGCGGTATCGAGCGTTTTTTCTGTTGAATTGTTGTCATAGGCCATTTCAACGATTTCAGAACCGGCATTTATGAGTTCTCTTTTTATTGCTTTTTCCTGCACGATTTTTGCGTAATATTCAACGTTTGCGGTTGTGATTACGTTCAGCGCAAGGTCGTTAATATATGCGCGTCCGCCGACTTTTTCGAGTTTGTCGGTTTCGCTCAAGCGTTCGGATACGGTTACGATGTCGATTGCCTGATTTTTTGAAAAAAGATAGAGGATAGAATCAAATATAAATTTGTTTGCGGGTTTGTAAAAACTTTCCGGCTTAATCAGGTCAACGACTTTGTTCAGGCAGACCGGATTTGTTAAAATTGCGCCGAGAATTGCCTCTTCTGCGTCAAGATTTTGCGGCGGGAGTTTTTGAAGCTTTCCTTCCGAACTTTTTACCAAACTGTTTGCCAACTTTTTAACCTTCCTTGAGCTGTTTAACATGATTATATTCTAAAATTTTTTCAAAAAAACCATGAATTGAGCTGTATGATGTATAATTTTACAAAAGGGGAGAAAAATGAACAAAATTAATAACGTCATAATCTGCGGTCTGGGCGCAATTGGAACGATTTATGCGGAAAAATTAAAAGGCTGTACAAATCTTAAAATTCTTGCCGACGAAAAAAGAATTGAGCGTTACAAAAAAAATCCGGTAATTTTTAACGGGAAAAAATGCGATTTTGATTTTATTTTGCCGGATGAGAAAAATTTTAAGGCTGATTTGATTATAATTTCCGTGAAAAATAGCGGACTGGTTGACGCTGCGGCTTCGATTAAAAATTTTGTTGATGAAAATACGATAATTCTTTCTTTGTTGAACGGAATTTCGAGCGAGGAATATTTGGCTTCATTTTATGGTTGGGAAAAACTTTTATTTTCGTATTTTGTCGGCCACACAAGCACCCGCAAAGGCTCTGAAATTACCTTTGACGGGGTGGGTGAGATTGTGTTTGGAGAAAAAGAAAATTCTGAATTTTCTCAAAAAGTTTTAGCAGTAAAAAATCTTTTTGATGAAACAAAAATTGATTATTCGATTCCGGAAGATATGGAATATTCAATGTGGAAAAAATTTCTTGTTAATGTCGGCACAAATCAAGCCTCGGCGATACTTGGCGGGGCTTACAAACTCTTTCAAAATTCAGAAAAAGCCATGAATCTTGCGAAAAATTTCATGAAAGAAGCGCAAAAAATTGCAGAAGTTTCCGGTGTAAAAAATACGGAAAAAATGCTCGATGAAGCTTTGGAAATTATAAATTCAATGCTGCCCGAAACAAAATCATCAATGCTTCAGGATGTAGAAGCGGCGCGCAAAACAGAGGTTGAGATTTTTGCCGGGAAAGTTGTTGAAATGGGGGAAAAATTTAATATTCCAACGCCTTATAATAAAATTGCGTTTGAAATTATCAGCGCGCTGGATGAAAAATCAAGTTTGAAACTTTGATTTTGACCGGCTTCGCCGGAGATTCTGAAACAAGTTCAGAATGACAAACAATGTGAAATTTTGTTTGAAATTATCAGCGCGCTGGATGAAAAATCAAGTCCGAAACTTTGATTATGACCGGCTTCGCCGGAGATTCTGAAACAAGTTCAGAATGACAAACAGTAATGAAATTTTGTTTGGAATTGATATTAATATAACTTAATTAAGAATGTAAATTCTCTTGCAATTATTCTAAGAGAACGGGCATGGTCAATTGTAAAACTAATTTTACAAACAATTTCTTGTAGTGAAATTTTTACGAAGTTATGATAATTAAAACGAACCAACGAAAGGAGTGATGGCACAAGGTTTGATGTCGGGCAAAAGAATTGGGGATAATTCAAAAAAATGTCTGAAGGAGTTGAACCAAAGGATTTGGAAAAAAGAAAAAGATTAGGAATTGGATTTTTTTTAACAGAATTTTCTGTAAAAGCTGAGAGATTTCAGCAAAAAACATTAAAAGCTTAAAAAAGCAAAAAAATTTTTGGGAGGCTGCGTGCCTTGAGGAGATAGGGTTTATAGATTTGTTAAATTTTAATTAAAAAAGGTTCTGATTTTTACAGAACCTTTTAATTTTTAATCCAATATTTTTACTTCGCCCGTATCAAATTTAAAATAAGCTCTGACAATATCGAGTTCGCCTGCTGCGTAGGCTTTTCGCAGGAGTTCGGAGCGTTTTAGGAGCTTTCTTTTTTTTACGAGCGTGTAATCGAGTGCGAGTTCGTTGTAGCATTCGGTTTCGTGGTCGATAATTTCGTATACTGATTTTATCAGCAGGCCGAATTTTTCCGGTTCTGCCGGATAGGTGCTTTTTGCTGCTTTCATTACCCCGCAATCGTCATGGCTCATTACTATTACGAGCGGTACTTTTAATTTTGCAACAGCATATTCAACTGATTCTAAAATATTGGGCCCGATAACCGCGCCGGCTCCGCGGACAACAAAAAGATCACCCAGCCCTTTGTCAAATATTAATTCCGGAACAACCCTTGAATCGGAGCATGTCAAAACACACGCAATTGGCGATTGGCCGTTTTGGAGGGCTTTTAAGGTTTCAACGGTTCTGTTTTTTGCTGTTGAAATTCCGTTTACAAAGTTTTTGTTGCCTTCTATGAGCGAATCCAGTGCTTTTTTAGCTTTTTCGTTCATTTCTTTAGTCCTCTGTTTTATGTTAAGCGATTATTCTGCCGGTTTTTCTTCTTTTTCTATATTTTTGACTTCTTTTGCTTTTACCGGTTTGGAATTTGCTATTTCTGTATTGTCAACGGGCATGGATTTTGCGGCTTTTTTGATGCCCTGTTCTTTTTCGAGCTGTTTATTGATTATAATGGTTTGAGCGACCATTACGATGTTGCTGGCAATAAGATAGAGCAAAACACCAGCCGGAATCGGGAAGAAAAGGAAAGTTGCCGTAAGCATTACAGGCATCATTGTTCCCATTGTTTTTTGCATTGCTTCCTGCTGGGGATCCATCTGGGCTGTTTTGTTCACCTGTGTCATTATTTTTTGCGACAGGAACATTGTAATACCGAATATCACGATAAGAATAAATACGTCATAGTGGAAAGCGGTTTTTGCTGCAATTGTCGGAACATGGGCAATAAGCAGGTCGCCATCGGATTTAAATGTGACATCTTCGACTTCTCTTGTGCTGTTATCGGTTACAATTGCTTTTACTTCGGTGATTTTTTTCAATTGTGAGTAATCACCGTTAAGGTTGTCGCGGCTGATTTTCATATCAATCGGTTCGCCGGGGGTGATTTTTCCGAGAACGTCCACATTGTTCTTTTTAAGTTTTATTTCGCCGAGTTCTTCGTTTCCTGCGTAGAATTTTATTTTTTTGCCGACTGTAAATTTGTCGTTGGGCGAAACGGAGAATTTTCCGTCGTTAGAAACGCCTGCATTGCCTTTCAAGGTTGCGTCAAGACGATTTATGAACAGAAAATTCGATTGGCCTGCCATTGAAATGAACTGCGGGCTCATCAAAGACGAATATAAAAGGATAAAAATAGGAAGCTGGATAAGCATAGGCAGGCAGCCGGCCATGGGGTTGAAATTATGTTCTTTGTAGAACTCCATCATTTTTCGCTGCGCAGTTTGCGGGTCGTTTTTGTACCTGTCCTGGATAGCTTTCATTTTTGGCTGGAGAAGCTGCATTGTTTTCATTGAACGCTGCTGTGAAACGCTTGTCGGCCAGAGGGCAAGTCTTATTATCACGGTCAGGGCGATGATTCCCATCCCGTAGCTTCCGAATATATTGCTTAAAACTTTCAAAAAGTCTATTGTTAGTACTGTTAAATCCACCTTATTCTCCTCAAGTTAATTTATTTCTTTATAATGCAATATTGTAAAACAAACATGGGCAAATGTGTTGTAATTTCTTTTGTTTTTTAGGGAATTATCAAATTTTGCGTAAAAAGTTTATAATATTCTTTTTGCTGTGGAGAATTTATGCGGGGTAATGTATTGTAAATAATCTGTATTTGGCTTAATATCTACATAATTCTAAACGCTAAATTAAGGAATGTAGTTATATGAAAATTGTTGTTTTTGGTGCCAGTGAGATAGGCTATCTTATTGCAACGGAATTCTTTGAAGACCATGACATTACCATAATCGACAAGGAAGAAAATAAGACAGCTGCGCTCGGCAAGCTCGATATAAGCTATATTGAAGGCAACGGTTCTAATATTAACACGCTAAAATCGGCAAATATTGAAGATGCTGACATTTTTATTGCCTGTACGCAGTTTGATGAGGCAAATATTGTTGCCTGCCTTACCGTAAGCAGGCTCAGCTGCGCAAAAACGGTTTGTTTTGTGAGCACGCCGGAATATATTGAGTCAATGAAGCTTTTGAAAAACACAAAATATGAAATGATTGACTTTATTATCTGGCCGGAAGAGCTTTTGACGCAGGAAATTTTTAGAATTATTACTGTTCCCGAGGCTGTTGATGTTGAAAATTTTGCACAGGGCAAAGCAAGGCTGCTTGAATACAGAATTAAAGAAAATTCGGAGCTTTTAGGCAAAAAACTCAAGGATTGCAGATTTCCTGAAGATACTCTTGTCGTCGGGATTACGCGGGATTGCAAACTTTTTATTCCGGATGGCGAAACTGCGTTTGAGCTGAACGACAAAGTCATTTTTATGGGTTCATCAACTTCGCTGGATATCCTTGCGAATATGATTTTTGAAAATACGTCGAAAGTCAAAACCGCATCCATCATAGGTGGCGGAAGTGTCGGGCTTATGCTTGCGCAGAATCTTGAAAAAGTCGGAATTCGGACAAAAATCATTGAACGTGATTACAAGCGTTGCGAAGAATTAACAGAGGAGCTGAAATCCACGCTCGTTTTATACGGTGACGGCACAAATCTTGAGCTTTTGGAGTCAGAGGACATTGCGCTTTCGGATGTTGTTATCAGCGTTACGAACAATGATGAAAAAAACCTGCTCTGTTCGCTCCTTGTTAAGCAGCTCGGGGCAAAACGCGTTATTACAAGGGTTTCTAAGTCGGCAAATATTGCGCTTTTTGAAAAAGTTGGCATTGATGTTGCGCTTTCGCCAAAAGAGGCTTCAATAAATGAGATTAAAAATGATTTGATTGAAACAGATGTGGAAATCCTTGCTACTGTTGAGCAGGGGCAGGGCAGAATCATCGAAACAAATATTTCTCCCGAATTTCAGGAGCGCCGGATTATGGATTTGAATCTTCCGGCAAAAGCGATTATTGCAATCATTCAGCGGGGTATGCAGGTTATTATTCCGAAAGGCACGACCGTTGTTAAGCCCTGTGACCAGCTGATGGTGTTCACAAACGAAGAAAACTGTGCGAGAGTTAAGGAATTTTTTAGGAAATAATGAGATTAACTTACGTTTTTATAGCTTTAGGTTTGATTTTACGCTGCATTGGGCTGGTAATACTGGCGCCTGCGGCTGTTGCAATTTATTATAACGATTATTCTTCAATTGTGCCGTTTGTTACGGCTTCTTTTGTTTCAATTGTTTTAAGTTTGTTTTTCAGAAAAAAATCCTCGACTTTTGAGAGCCTGAATGACATCAAAAAATCGGAAGCGCTTTTTATTGTTGCGGCTGCGTGGTGCATGTTTGCGGTTATTGCGGCAATTCCGTATTATTTTTACGGATTTTCGGTTCTTAACGGGTTGTTTGAGGCGGTTGCCGGGATTACAACGACGGGTGCGACTATTTTAACGAGTTATGATTATCCGCATGCGTTGTTTTTCTGGCGTTCAATGAGCCAGTGGCTGGGCGGTATGGGGATTATCGTGCTGTTTATTGCTGTATTGCCCCAGTTTGCGGTTGCGGGGCGGCAGATGTTTTTTGCGGAGGCTCCGGGCCCTACCGAGGACAAAATTACTCCCAGAATCCGTCATACAGCGACTGCATTGTGGGGATTGTATGTTGTTTTGACGATTCTTGAGATAATATTTTTGAAATTAGCGGGAATGCCCTTGTTTGACGCTTTTTGCAATTCGTTTTCTTCAATTGCAGGCGGAGGTTTTTCGCCTAATGCGGCAAGTATTATGGGTTATCACTCAACTGCGGTTGTCTGGATTGTTGCGATTTTCATGTTTTTTGCAGGTACGAACTTTTCTTTGATGTACAGCGCTTTTACCCAGAAAAATCTTTTACTTTTCTGGAAAAATGATGAATTCAAGCTTTATTTTGCAATAATTTTTACTTTTAGCGCGCTTATTGCATTTGTTTTGTATGCTCATAATTCATATCCGCCGTTTAAAGCAGTAACGGACGCATTTTTTCAGGTTGTGAGCGTCATAATTACGGCAGGTTTCGGGTCTGTGGATTATGCGAAATGGACGCTGGACGCAAAATTGCTGTTGTTTGTTTTGATGTTTGTGGGCGGCTGTGCGGGTTCTGCGGCAGGCGGTTTGAAGGTTGTAAGGGTTGCGTTTATGTTTAAGTATTTGCGGCGTGAAATCGCCAGAATTCTTCATCCGTCGGGGGTTTTTCCTATAAAACTCAACAAAACAATAGTTGCGCCCGATGTTGGTGCGCAGATGATGGCTTTTATTGTTTTTTATTATGTAATTTTCGCAGTTTCTGCATTTTTGATTTCATTGATTGAAAAAAACACGCTTATTGGCGTAACCGGAAGCATTGCAACGCTGGGAAATATCGGCCCCGGATTCGGTGTAATCGGGCCTATGGGGAATTTTGATGTTTTGCACCCGCTTTCCAAGGTAATTTGTATTTCAAATATGATTGTCGGCAGGCTGGAATTAATTCCGTTTTTGGCAATGCTCCATCCTGATTTTTGGAAGATTAGATAAAGCTGATTTATTCACCGCGGTGGCTGAGGAGGTCTTCAAACTCCGCCATTGTTTCCATTCCGACTGTTTGTTCAAGTGCTGCGCGTTTTGAGAGAAAATCGGATTTTGCTGTGTTTTGTTTTTGCAAAGCAGCTCTGTAATATGCGTCAGCAAGGAGAATTTGTTCACGCGAGCCGGTTTCGGAGATTGTGTTGAATTGTTTTTGGCGTTTTAGCACGATTTCGTCTGTTTTCATAAGCGCGCCGCGCGCGGACATGTAGTCAAAATAGTAATTGCAGATTTTTCTTTGTAGTTCTTCGATTTTTCGTATTAAAACCACCATGTCTGCGTCATTTACTTTTGTGAACCGGTAATTTAATTCTTTTTCGCTTGTAGCAAAATTTCCGAGCACCGAGCTGCCCATTAAAGCGCCGATTGCGGCAACAGGATTGCCGACGCCTATTCCGGCGAGGCTTCCTGCGGTTGCAATCGGTTTAATTATTTTTTTTACTATGTTTTTGTCGGGTTTATCTTCGTCGGGGTTGGAAAGTTTATAAATAATGAATTTTACAGTTTCGCTGTGCTGTGCTGCGCCGACCCAGAGTAGTTTTATGTCGTTGACGGTGTTTCCTGAATCAAGTTCTGCGTCATCGGCAACTTCTTTTGCGATTTTTTTCAGGCTTAAATCCGCATAAGTTAAATCTTTTGCGCCTGTGTTTTCTTTATAGGCTGCGTCTTTTGTTTTTATTTCTTTTTTGCTGCTTTCAACAACTTTGTATGCTTTTTCGGGCGTGTGACCGGTTCCGAGGCGTTCTGCCGGCGGTTTGGGGGTTGTCATTTCGTCGATTGTTATTGAAAAAGCTGTTTGTGCAAAGCAGCCCAGCAAAATGAGGAGTGAAAACAGTTTTTTTATCATTTTTTGCCTCCATCTGCTGTTTTAGGCTGGTTTTTAGGCTCATTCGGGTTGAAAAGTTCGTCTTTGAAGACGTACTGATAGAGATTCAGGTTTTCAACCGTTTTTTTGCCCGCAAGTCTTTGCAAATCCATCTGATATTTTTTCGCCTGCTGCATAAGGCGGTATTCTTCGTAAAGCAGGTCATCATACATTGACGAGGAAACAACTATTTCCATCTCGTCGTTATTTTTCAGGGCTTCCGAGTAGTTTTTGTTGTACAAAACAAGCTGCTGGCGGGTTTCTTTTATCTGGACAAGAACCGCTTTATAGTTGTAATAGGAGTTTATAATCGTATCTTGCAGGGATTCAATCATTCCGGCGAGCTCAATCAGCTCTGTGTCCGTCATCGGGGTTTCCTGCGGGTTGTTTTTGTTGTTTAGATAGCTGTTTGCGAGGCGCCCTGTTGCGTATGAGGCGGATTGTACCATGTAGTTTGAGCCGAAAAGCGATGGAACAAAGGATGCACCGCTTATCAAGGCTGAAACGGATTTTGCCATCAATGATGAATGAAATCTCTGCTGCTCGGGCGGTGCGGAGAGTTTGCGCATGGCGAATTTGATAATATTGTTGTTTTCGACAGTTGATTGCCAGAGGTTTTCAATATCTTCGAGGTCTTTTTTCTGCTGTTGGGCTAGGAGTTCCTTCATTGCCTTATCTTTGTCCATAAGCAGGTTTTTTTCGTCATGAGTGACTTTGGGGGTCATTTTAATTTTGCTTTTTTCTACCCCCTCAAGCCCGATTTCTGCGGCTGCTGCGGAATTTGCCAGTATAATTATAAATATTAAGACGATAAACTTTTTCATAAAATATCCTATAATAAACTTATAGCATACAAAAAGATTTTCTTGTAATTAAAGGGTGAAAAATGTCAGATTTTGAAAAGATTGTTTACGAATTTTCTAAAATTCCGTCTGTTAAGGCGATTGCGCTCGCAGGTTCAGTTACGTCGGGCACCGCCGATGAGGATTCGGATTTTGATGTTTACATTTACACGGAGGAGGAAATTCCTCTAAAAATAAGGCAATGTATCGCTGAAAAGTACGCAAAATCGCCCTCTTTGGACAACAGGTACTGGGAAACCGGTGATGAGATGATTATTGCGGATTCAAATAAGGGGCTGGATATCATGTATCGCAATCCTGAATGGATTGAGGGGGTTATAAAGAGCGTTTATGACGAGAAAACCGCGTGGCTGGGCTATACCACGGCTTTTTTGCACAATATTGCCTCATCTGAGGTACTTTATGACCGTGACGGATGGTTCGGGGATTTAAAAAAGAAAATTTCTGCCGGATATCCGCAAGAGCTTGCGCAGGCGATTATTAACAAGAATTTTATCCTTTTAAAAGATAAAAAATATGCTTCTTTTTATGAGCAGATAAAAAATGCACTTAAACGGCGCGATTATATCAGCGTAAATCACCGGCTGACGGCGTTTTTGGCGAGTTATTTTGATGTGCTTTTTGCGCTGAACAGGGTTTATCATCCCGGCGAAAAGCGGCTTATGGCTTATGCAAAGAAATTATGCAGCAAGCTGCCCGAAAGGTTTGAGGAGGATTTTTCAAGGCTTTTTGAGTGCGGGCATGATGAAATTTTAGGAATTTTGGATTCTCTGGTGGAGAATTTAAGAAAAATACTTTCTTTCCAGTAAGATATTTACAAATTGTTAAGTTTTTATGTGCAAATAGCAAAATTTTTAATTTAACAACTTATCTTATAAAAAGGAGAATATTATGAGTATTGGGCGTATTCAAAGTTCTGTTAATTTCGGAGCGAACCAAAAAGAGAAAAATGCAAATCCCACCTGGAGCCGCAGCAGATGTAACATCGGGCTTTTTACATTAAGTGCTGCATTGATTGACTGCTTTGCGAGTTCAAAATTAACAGATTTAGCAATAAAAAAAACAAATACAAAAATGCATAGACTCGGTGTTGATGGAATTGTCGGTATTAGTGTTCTTGCCGTAGGTTTTCTTGCCGGTTTGCTTTTTAATGCTTATGACAAACAAAATCCTACAAAGCTGGGAAACTTTGCTTACAAACTGTTTAACAAATCCGGTGTTGAAAAATAAAAAATTTAAATTTAATATTATTTTATTTCCTGAACAGGGTTGTTCAGGGTCAGGTCAATGGTTGAAAAAATTCGCTGGGGTATTGAGGAGGAAAAATAGTAATCATTGTCCGCCGGAGTGAGCTTTATAAATGAAGTTTTGTTGTCTTTTTTCATTATGCTGAGCAAAAATTCTTTATTATTGCTTTCAAAAAGTATGTAGCCGTTTCTGGACTGCATTTCAAGGATTTCAAATTTGTTTGAATTTACTGCGGAAAGCGCGAGGTAAAAAAGTTTTTCAAAAGGCAGCTGGTATTGTCTTACGCAGCTCTGGTATGAAGCATAAGCCTGTGTCTGGGCGGGATTTGTTTGCGCGCAGGCGGCTGGCAGGCAGCTGATTAGTGATGTGATTAAAATTGAGAAAAATAAGAGATTTTTTTTCATTTTTATTCTCCGTCCATCCAGTTTTTTCCGATTTCAACGTCAACGAGCAGCGGAACCTTGAACGGCTGACCCAGCTCCATCGCTTCGACGACAAGCTTTTTGATATCATCAAGTTCATCTTTGTAAACTTCAAGAATGAGCTCATCATGAACCTGCATTATCATTTTTGAGCGGTAATTGCCGTTTTGCAGCTTTTTGTACAGTTCAATCATCGCCATTTTTATAATATCTGCGGCTGCTCCTTGCAGCGGGCTGTTAATTGCGGCTCTCTGGGCAAATTCTTTTATCTGGTGGTTTGAGCTCATCAATTCGTCAAGCAAATAGCGTTTTCTGCCGTACATGGTTTGTGCGTAGCCGTTCTGATATGCGTCGGAAACGGCTTTTTCCATATATTTTTGCACGCCGGGGTAGTGAGCAAAGTATTTGTCGATGAAAACCTGTGCTTCCTGCGGGGTGATGTCAATTGCTGAAGCAAGTCCGTAGCGGGTTTGGCCGTAAACAATGCCGAAATTAACCGCTTTTGCCTTGCTCCTCATTGATTTTGTAACTTTTTCCACAGGAACGTCAAAAATCTTTGAGGCGGTTTGTGCGTGGACATCAATGTCATTATTAAACGCTTCAACAAGGGTTTTGTCGCCTGAAACATGCGCAAGAAGCCTCAATTCTATCTGAGAATAATCAGCTGACAAAAGAAGCTGGTTTTCACTGTCCGTCGGGATAAAAGCTTTTCTTATTCTGTTGCCGAGTTCTGTTTTTATGGGGATATTTTGCAGATTCGGATTTGATGAAGAGAGGCGGCCGGTGACTGTTGTTGTCTGGTTGTAATGAGTGTGGATTTTTCCGTCGGATTTTGCGACCATGAACGGAAGTGCGTCCACATAAGTTGTTTTTAGTTTTGAGCACTGGCGCTGTTCAAGCAAATATTCTGCAATGCTGTAGTCCTGAGCCAGTTCGCTCAATACTTTTGCGTCGGTTGAGTAGTTTTGCGCTCCTCTTTTTTTGCCGCGGGGTTTTATCCCGAGTTTTTCGAATAAAATTTGTCCGACCTGCCTTGGCGAATTGACGTTGAACGTTTCGCCTGCGATTGTGTAGATTCTTTCTTCAATTTTTTCGAGTTTTCCGTTAAGTTCATCGGAAAGGTCTTCAAGATACTGAATATCCAGCGAAACGCCGTTAAATTCCATGTCAGCAAGGACAACTGCGGTCGGAATTTCAATATCTTCAAGAAGTTTTAAATCTTCTGCTTTTAGCTTTTGTGCCCAGAATTTTGTAAGTTCAAGATTTGCAAAAACATTGTTGCAGGCGTATTTTGCCGCTGTATCGGTCGTTATTGTGTTAAAAAGAACCTTTGATTTGGCTTTTCCCACGACATCAATCCATTCTTTTATAACAATTTCAAGATGTTGTAAAGACTGGGCTTTAAGGTCATGTTTTCTTGACGGGTCATCAACATAACTTGCAAGCATTGTGTCGAAAATGGGCCCTTTTATCGTTATGTCATATTTTTTCAAAAGATTTATTTCGTTTTTTATATCAAAGATTGTTTTTGTAATATTTTCATTTTCAAAGACCGGTTTTAACAGCTCCAGCACGGCTTTTGTTTCAAGTGTATTTCCGTCATGGTCGAGAGGAATATAAAAGCTTTGTGTTTCTTTTATTTCGCCTGCTGCGATGATTTTTTTGTTATCAGCATTGATATTTTCGTTGTAAGCTATGGCAATTCCTGTCAGCGTTGCGTCAAAATCCTCCTGGGAGGTCGGTTCTGCTTCAATTGAAAGGAGTGATTTGCTGTTGAGCGATTTTACAAGAACTTTGAGCTCTTCGAGCGATTTTACTACTTTTCTGTTGTTAGAAATGGTCGTTTTTTTCTCTGATTCCTGCTGCGGCATGAGGAAAGAGAAACCCAGCTGTTTTTGGGCGGGTTCTTCTGTATCCATGCGGGTTGGTGCGGCAGCTGCTTCAATTTTGGGAATTTCTGCGCCATTTTTTGCGAAAGGTCTTAAAACTTCCCCGATATTTTTCAAAAAGCTATATAATTGCAGCTCTTTGAAAAATTCTGCAACTTTTTCGACGTCGGGCATTTCCAGATTTGTTTTTTCAAAGTCAAAATCCACGTCAACATCGAGTTTTATTGTTGCAAGAAACTGGCTGAGTTTTGCGGTTTCTTCGCCCTCGACGAGTTTTGTTTTGAGCGATTTTCCGTCGATTTTGTCTATATTTGCGTAGATATTTTCGAGAGTTCCCCAATCTGTGAGCAGTTTTGCGGCTGTTTTTTCGCCGATTCCCCTGATTCCGGGAATATTGTCCGATGTGTCGCCGCGAAGTGCTTTGTAGTCTATAATCTGGTTCGGATAAACGCCGAGTTTGTCGTGAACTCTTTCCCAGTCGTAGCAGACGAGCTCACCTTTTGAGGGGATTAAGACGGTTATGCAGCCGCTTTTTTGAATTAGCTGAAAAGCGTCCTGATCACCGGTCAGAATTGTTGTGTTGTGTCCGAGTTCGCAGGCTTTTGTCGCGATTGTACCGATAACGTCGTCTGCTTCAAACCCTTCTTTTGTGTAAATCGGGATATTGAAAGCGCGCAGGCCTTCAAAAATCAGCTGCATTTGGCTGCGGAGGGTGTCGGGCATGGCTGCGCGGTTTGCTTTGTACTCTGCGTATTCTTTTACTCGAAAAGTCTGATGGCTTACGTCAAAAGCAACGCCGATTGCGTCGAGTTTCAGGTTTTTATTTTTCAAAAGGTCGAATATCGCTTTAAAAAAGCCAAACACTGCCCAGGTCGGTTGTTTATCCGAGGTTTTCATCCCTGTTCTCTCAAGCGCAAAGTAGCTTCTGAATGCGAGTGCATGTCCGTCTATGAGTACTAATGTTTTTTTCTCCGTCATATTTAAAATCCTGCGATTTCCTGAGCTCTTAATGTAGTTTAGCATGTATATTTGCTAATTTTTGTAAAAATTGTCACATATCGGGCAATTTTTATTTTTATGTGTTTTAATAAAACTGCGAATTAAAAAAAGGAAGACAATTTTATGCAAACATCAAAAGTATCATTTGCGGTCCGCAATATATTGCCTGTTCACAGAAAAACCAATAGACCTGTCAAAGTTTTATACGGATTGAAACCAATGGAGGACACTTCTGTTTCTAAGCTCACGCTGGGAGTGAACAAATCCGTTAAGTTTTTCAAAAATGTAATGAATTCTGCCGTTAAAATGTTTAAATAATCAAAATTTTTCATCAAAAAAAGAGGAGCCGTCCGGTTCCTCTTTTTTATGTTTGTTATTAATAAGATTAGTATCTGTAGTGAGCAAAAGCTTTGTTTGCTTCAGCCATTTTGTGGGTATCTTCACGTTTTTTGCAAGCTGCTCCGTTGCCGTTTGCTGCATCGAGGATTTCAGCTGTAAGTTTGTCAATCATTGATTTTCCGTGTCTTTTCTTAGCAGATTCAATCATCCAGATTGAGCCAAGTCCCATTCCTCTGTCAGGTTTAACTTCAACAGGAACCTGATAAGTAGAACCGCCGATTCTTCTTGCTTTAACTTCGAGCAACGGAGTTACGTTTGTTAAAGCTTTTTTGAATACTTCTGTCGGTTCTTCTTTTGTTTTTTCTTTAATATTTTCCATTGTTGAATAGAAAATCTTTTCTGCGATAGATTTTTTACCGCGTCTCATTAATCTGTTAATAAATTTAGCAATATCAACGCTGTTATACACTGCGTCCGGTGCCGGTACTCTTTTCGGCGGTTTATTTCTTCTTGACATTGTTATTTTCCTTTTGGTTATACTACTTTAACTGTTTTTCCGGTTATTTCGGAGGGGTTATTTCTTTTTAGCTTTTTTAGCGCCGTATTTAGAACGGGATTGTTCTCTGTTTGCAACGCCTGCGGTATCGAGGGTTCCTCTGATGATGTGATATCTAACACCGGGAAGGTCTTTTACCCTGCCGCCTCTGATAAGAACAACGCTGTGTTCCTGAAGGTTGTGGCCGATACCGGGGATGTATGAAGTAACTTCAAATCCGTTGGTAAGTCTTACACGGGCAACCTTTCTCAATGCAGAGTTAGGTTTTTTCGGTGTAGTAGTATAAACTCTTGTGCAAACGCCGCGTCTTTGAGGGCAGTTTGTAAGAGCAGGTGATTTTGTTTTATCTTCAAGTTTTTTACGTTCTTTTCTAACCAATTGTGCAATTGTTGGCATAGATTCTCCTTATGTAAATTTTTTATTCTTAATCTTTTATAGAGTTTGCAACGGCGCTCTATCGCCATATCTTCCACATATCAGGTATTCAGCACAAACCCTTAATCTGCGCAAAGATACAATTATATCAAACTACAAGCATAGAGCGTTGTCAACGGATTCGGGGCGGGCGCTTAACAAATTTCACAATAAGCTGAAAATCGAATTAAAAAAAGAGCCCGGTTTTTCAGGCTCTTTTTTATTTATTTTATTTGCTTCCGTTATTTTTGGAGGAACGGAGGGATGTCGATTATGCTCATCAAGTCCTGTGCAGGAGCTTTTTGTGCAGGTGCAATTGCCGGTTTCGGCTGTGCTGCCTGCGGTTGAGCTGCATTAAATGAACCGGAGAAAAAGTCAGCTGCGCTGAGCGCTTTGGGCTGGTCTTTTACGCCGAATGCGTCTGTGTTTTTCATTTCAAAGCCTGTAGCAATAACGGTAATCTGGATTTCTCCCTGAATTCTGTCGTCAATTACAGAGCCGAAAGTAACAATTGCGTCTTCAGCAACTGCATCGTGAATAACCTGAGCTGCTTCTGTTACTTCGTGGAGTGTCATATCCGAGCCGCCGGTTACGTTCATGATGATGCCGGAAGCGCCGTTGATTGAGGTTTCAAGAAGAGGTGAATTGATTGCTAATTTAGCAGCTTCCATTGCTCTTCCTTCGCCTGTTCCGCGTCCGATACCCATTAATGCGGAGCCGCTGGACTGCATTACTGCTTTTACGTCAGCAAAATCAACGTTAATAAGCCCCGGAACCGTGATGATGTCGGAAATGCCCTGAACACCTCTCAAGAGGACTTCATCAACAACCTGGAAAGCTTCTTTCATAGTTGTTCTTCTTTCAACAACCTCAAGAAGTTTATCGTTCGGGATTACAATCAGTGCGTCAACAGTTTCTTTTAATTTTTCAAGTCCCTGCATTGCCTGATTCATTCTTCTTTTGCCTTCAAAGCTGAAAGGTTTGGTAACTACGCCGATAGTCAATGCGCCGAGTTCTTTTGCTATTTTAGCTACGACAGGAGCTGCCCCTGTGCCTGTTCCTCCACCCATTCCGGCTGTTACGAACACCATATCGGCGCCGTCGAGGGCTTGTACAATCTGGTCGCGTGTTTCTTCAGCTGCTTTTTCGCCAACGGAGGGGTCTCCGCCTGCGCCGAGGCCGTTTGTTAATTTTCCGCCGAGTCTGATTTTGTTATCGGCTGCTGACATTTCAAGAACCTGATTATCAGTATTCATTGCCCAGAAATTTACGCCGCCGAGTCCGGCTTTAATCATTCTGTTTACAGCGTTTCCGCCGCCGCCGCCTACACCGATAACTTTTATATCAGCTGCATTAGACATTGCAGGAATTTCAAATTCTTCTTTTTTTTCTTCTCTTCGTCCGAAGATATCTGGTCCGATATTGTCCACGTTAGAACCTCTTTTATCTATTACTGTTGTGTTATTTAAATATAGTTATACTATACAATCTACTTTACAATACTATTGAAAACAAATCCAGTAGTAAAGAAATTTTGAGCAAATGTTTATTTATTTTAATATTTCGGCTTCAAGTTTTTGTCATTTATTTTTATTTGTAATAACATGCGGCATGTAATCTGAAGTTGCCCGAGAAAAGTTCGTGTAAACAACACTTTGCAGAACAAAAGATGTGAACGAACTTTTTGAGTGGTTCCTTGAAAAGGTGAGCCTTGGGCGGTTCGCGCCGGCGAATCGGCTAAGGCGACACTAGATTAGTTAAATTTTAGGGATGACATAATTATTAATTGCAATCTAATGGGATTTGTTAACATTTGTTAACTTAACTGAGAAAAAGGCGCAATTTTTATTTTGCCCGGTTGTTGATTAATATGTAGGTCTAAGAAGGCAAAATCATGGAAGTTCGTAATGATTTCAATAGTGCGAGTTTAAGAAGGACAGTGCGTCCGAAGTTCGGTAACTGGGTTGCTTTAAGAAAACTCGGTCAGGACATGTATGAACACAGTAAAGGCGTGCAGAAAGGTCTGCAATATCTCGGTACCAATAACGGTGAAAACCTGAACAACATTGTTACTGCGGTTGGTACTTCTGCTGTTGCTCCGATTTTTATAAGGTACAACCCTCTTTCGCACGAAGACAGCAAAACAAAAGCTTATACAGCATGGCGTCAGCCTATTTCGGCGGTTATAAACCTTGCTGTTCAGCTCCTTGTTATGAGCAAATATAACGATATGCTCGACAGGCATGCTACTTATCTCGCTACTGATCGTATGGATTTGAGAGCTAAGCCCAAAGAAGCTGCTTTGAGAAAGCTTATCAATGCTGAATACAAACATGAAAAAGCTCAAGCCGCATTAAAAGGCGAGAAATTCTTGACTAAAAAAGAATTCACCAAGCAAAGGCTTCAACATTATCAGGATGAAGCTTTCTATTCTGAATTGAACCGATACAGAAAAGAAATGGCAAACACAGATATTCCTGTTGCTGATTTGATTAAGCCTAAAGAATTCCAAGATGCCAGAGAAGCAGCATTCAAAGAACTCATCAAGAAAGATTATGGTGTTACTGATTCCGAATTAGGCGAGATGAAAGACCTCGATGCATTTAAGAAAAAAGGCAAAAGTATAATTAAGTCGAAACGAATTGACACTAAAAAATTAACTGAAGATATTGAACGCCGTGCTGAAGAACTTGCTTCCGAAAAGGTCTTAAAAGAGATTGAACGTGAAGCCAATATCAAAGTAGAAACTTCTGCAAGACTGGATAAAATGCTTACCCAGGCAGAAGAAAAAAGCAAAGAAATTTATGACAATCCCAAAGTCAAAGATAAATCCGGCGAAATCTTAAAAACTAAGAAGAAAATTTTTACTGACACCATCAATACAATGAAAAAAGAAATTTCTGATATTGAGAAGGAAGTAGAAGCCCTTGCGAAAACAGAGGGAATTGACGAAGCGGAAAAAGCTGCTCAAATGGCTGAAAAACGCGCAAGAGCCGAAGTCTTGACTTCTGCGGTTGAAAAAATGGAAAGAGCCGGAAGCATTGAACGGGTTAGAAGACACGGCTCTAATAAAAAAGAAGTTCTTCAAAGCGTCAGAATTAAGAAATGGCTCAAAGTAAGAATTAACCGTGCAGAACAGATTCTTTCCGATTACAAGAAAAAATCGGGTATTGTCGTAGGTCTTATGATTCTTCCTATAACCTGCGGTATTTTGAACTGGTCTTATCCTCGAATTATGGAAAGATTCTTCCCTGAACTGACAGAGGCTAAAAAAGCCAGTGCACAGAAGAAAGCAGAGGCCGAAAGCACTGATTCGGTCGAATTAACCGGAAAGGAGGCTAAATAATGGCTCCTGTAATAAATATGAGAAATTTTTATAACAATGTTCTCAATTCTAACGCAATGAGAAAATTCATTCCGGACAATCCGACTGATATTGCGGCAAAACTCGCTCTTATTTCTACAACAACAAAGGACGCTGTTAACTGCTACTATTATGTTACACAGAGTTTGAATAACAAGAAGATTCCGGAAGAAAAAAGAAAATTCGTTGCAGGTATTGACCTTTCAAACGGTATTTTGAACGTTGTTGTTCAGTTTGCTCTCGGTTCTTTGATTAACAACTACTCATCCAAGCTTTTTGATAACTGGTTTGGCAAAAAGCTCTTCACTGAAGATGCTGCTAAAAACCTCCACCAGCGCATGAAGGCTGCCGGCTGCAACTATCAGGAAGACCAGGTTATCAAAGGTATGGAAGCCAACAAAAAATGGGCAAAAGCCGGTTTCAAAGTTATGGCCGTATTGCTTGTTACGCAGGTGCTTGCAAAACGTGTTATTGTTCCGTTCCTCTCTACTCCTATGGCCGGAGTGTTCAAAGAGCAGCTTGAAAAACGCGAAAAAAAACAAGCAGCAAAGAAGCTCGGACAAGAACAGCCGCCTAAAGCAGAAAAAGAGGACAAAAAGCAAGAAGCAAAGGCTACTTCGGCTCTAGAACCGGTAAAAACCGAAGCTCCGCAGCCGGAAAATGACCCTTTTAAAAACCTTGTATCAAAAGAAGTAAAATTCAGAGCATAATAAAATAAAAAATCCGGTGAGCAATCATCGGATTTTTTTATGCAAAAAAAAGAGGCTTTATCAGCCTCAAAATACCTTTTTCCCGTTCCATTTATATTAATCTTTAAGATTATTAACTATTAGTCTGTTTGTTTTGCCTTGTTTTTTGTTATCTCTTATGTTTATATAAAGTATATCAAAGTTAGATAATTGCTCTGCTCATTTTTTGCGGATTTAAAGAAAATTAATATTTTGCCTATTTTTATACAATGTTTATATATTAGGTATATACTAAATATATAATATATATTTAAAAATCGATGTGTAACAAATTGTAAACAAAACTGTCAATTTAAAATCTCTGATAAAAATAATGACAACAATTACTATTAAATGGTATAATCATAGTGTTTTCTAATATATGTATGAAAGGGTACAAAATGTCTGAAGAACAAATTACCATTAAAGTTTGTATGGGCAGCTCCTGTTTTGCCCGGGGAAATGCGTCGAATCTCGACTTTATTGAAAATTTTATCAAAGAGCACAACCTTGATGCAAAAGTTGAGGTAATCGGCAGCCGCTGCGAAAATAAATGCGCCTCAGGGCCTAATGTAATCATAAATGGTGAATGTATTTCCAGCGCAAGCCATATTAACCTTGAAAATGCGCTCAAAAAGCTTCTTCTTGTAAGCAAATAATAATTATTAAGTTAAAAAGTAGATTGCGGCCGGCTTTGCCGGAGATCGTCCGAGAAAAGTTCGTGCTAAGGAACGAAGTGACGTGAACGAACTTTTTGAGTGACACCTTGAAAAGGTGAGCCTTGGGCGGTTCGCGTAGGCGAATCGACTAAGGCGACACTAGATTAGATTCTGAATCAAGTTCAGGATGACAGCAGGATATAAAAAGCAAAAGGTAAATTATGAATAATCTGTATCCGATTTACACGCTCAAAAATGAGTGTGTGGATTGTTATAAATGTGTAAGGCAATGTTCGGTTAAGGCTATTCGGATTGAAAACGGGCATGCTTCGGTTATTCCGGAAAAATGCGTTGCGTGCGGGCATTGCGTTACTATTTGTCCTTCGCATGCAAAGCGCGTGAGGGAAGATTTGAACAGGGCAAGGGCCGTTTTGACGGCAAAAAAAGAGGTCTATGTTTCAATTGCTCCGAGCTGGGCCGGTTTTTTTGATATTCCGGAGGAAAAGTTCATAACCGCGTTGAAAAAACTCGGATTTGTCGGAGTTTCGGAAACAGCTCTGGGCGCGCAGGAAGTTTCGATTGAAGTAACCAAGATTCTTTCAAAGCGTGAAAAACAAATCCATATTTCCAGCGCATGTCCTGCGGTTGTTGATTTTGTGCGTATTCATATGCCGAAATTTGCAAAATATATCACACCGATTGCTTCTCCTGCTCTGACGCATGCAAAACTTTTGAAAAAAGAGTTCGGGGAAAATATCGGGGTGATTTTTATAGGGCCATGTATTGCGAAAAAGAACGAATCTGACCACAATCCCGAGCTTATTGATGTTTCTTTGACGTTTATTGAGCTTATGCAGTGGTTTGAGGCTGAGGGGATAAATCCTGATGAGGTTGAACCCGAGAAAAAGCCGAGATTCGTGCCTTATGACGCATACGAGGGCGCTTATTACCCGATTGAGGGCGGAATGAACAAGACGCTTCGCCTTTCCGGCACGGCAAAAGACATTCAGCTGGTCAGCGTGAGCGGAATTGCGGCTTTTAGGGAGTCGCTTCAAAATCTTGATACAGAAAAGGTTGACAGGACAATATTTATTGAGGCACTTGCCTGTGACGGGGGTTGTGCAAACGGGCCCTGCAAGGTTCTTGAAAAGCCCGGTGTGCTTACAATGTCGGATATTATGAGAAATATAAAATTCCGTCCTCAAATTCCGTCTGAACCTGCTGTTGTTGTGGAAAAAGACTATCCGAAAAATCCCGTAGAGAAAAAAGCACATACAGCGGAGGAAATTTTCGAGGCAATGGCTTCTATCGGAAAACATACGCCCGAAGATGAGCTGAATTGTGGCGGCTGCGGTTATGATACCTGCCGTCAGCTTGCGGAAGCACTTTTGGACGGCGATGCTGAGCCGTCGATGTGTACTTCTTATATGAGAAAGCTCGCAATCCGAAAAGCCAGCGCAATGCTGCGCTGTATGCCGTCGGCAATTGTTATGGCTGACGCAAACTTGAATATTATTGAGGCGAATGAGGCTTTTGTGAAAATGTTTGCGCCGGAGCTTGTTGAAATTTTCAACAGCCGTCCCGAGGGGCTTGCAGGCGGGGCGCTTGAGCGGATTATTCCGTTTGGCGACTTTTTCAGGCGGACGCTTTCTTCCGGTCAGGATATTCACAAGGAGCGTTATTCGGTCGGGAACAACCTTTATGATATTACCGTCTTTGAGATTGAACGCAATAAAATTGTCGGTGCTGTAATAACTGATGTTACAAAATCCGAGATGAAACGTGACCAGATTGCGAAAAAGGCTCATGAAGTTATTGAAAAAAACATTGCAACCGTTCAGAACATTGCGTGTTTGCTCGGGGAGCATATGGTTGATACGGAATTGCTTTTGAGCCAGATTGCAGAGGGTTATGAGGAAAAGCCGGAGGGTAAAGATTGACGGAAGGGCAGTTTTTTATAGATATTGACTGCGTTCAGGAGAAAAAGAACGGTCAAAATACTTTCGGCGACTGTTTTATGTCGAAACGCTATCCTGCAGAAGGGCGTGTTATTGCTGTGCTTTCGGACGGGCTGGGCAGCGGGATAAAGGCGAATATCCTTGCCAATATGACAGCGACAATGATTACAAAATTTATTGCCGAGGGGCGTGATATTATGAAAGCGACCGAGGTGATTATGAACACTTTGCCGGTTTGTCAGGTCAGAAAAATCAGTTATGCGACGTTTTCGGTTGTGGATTGCAACGATAATGGCGAAGTGAAGATTGTTGAAGAGGGAAATCCTGATTTTCTGCACATCAGAAATGGAAAAATCGTTGAAAATGAGGCAAAAATCATCACTTCAAAGAAATTCACGAACCGTCACATGCATTTGTACAAAATAAAGCTCGAGCCGGAGGACAGGCTGCTATTTTGTTCGGACGGAGTGACGCAGGCGGGCATGGGGTCGCCTGAATATAAGCTCGGATGGCGCAGAGAGGGGCTGATTGAGTTCGTTTTGCACGAAATTGAGCGGGATAAGACGGTTTCCAGCACCCATCTTGCCCATAATGTTGTGCGGGCTGCCGAGATGAAAGAACCCGGTCACAAGGCAAAAGATGATATCTCCTGTTCGGTTTTGTACTTCAGAAAGCCCAGAAAAATGCTGCTTTTCACCGGCCCGCCGTATTATTCGGAGCGAGATGCCGAGTATGCAAAGATTTTTGATGATTTTGACGGGAAAAAAGCGATTTCCGGCGGAACCACGGCGAATCTTCTAGCCAGAGAGCTCGGAAGAACCGTTGTTACCGAGCGTTTTTCGGGGGGAAGTCTTCCTGCGTGCTCTAAAATGGAGGGAGTTGACCTTGTTACCGAGGGAATTTTGACCTTGACCAAAGCTGTTGAATATTTGAACGATGATTGCAAGAATATGCCGGATGATGCGGCAGGAAAGCTTGTGAATATGTTTTTGGACTCGGATTGTATTGATTTTATGGTCGGAACAAAGCTGAATCAGGCGCATTATGACCCTGATTTGCCGGTTGAGCTTGCGATTCGTAAAAATGTTGTAAAACAACTGGAAAAAATTCTTTCAGAGCGTTATATTAAAAAGGTGCACGTACAATATATTTGATTTGCGTGCGATTACCTGCCGGAATGTATAGATAAAACAATACTTTCGGGCGAAAACAGCAAAAAACCCGAATGGAGGATTAATGGAAAAAATTTGCGTAGAAATATGTCTGGGTACCACCTGTTTTGTAATGGGTGCTTCAAAATTGCAGGATTTGGAATCTTCTTTGCCGCCCCAGTTTAAGAGCAAGGTTGATGTAAAGGCTGCTACCTGCCTTGATTTATGCAATGATCAAACTTACATGAAAGCTCCGTTTGTAAGAATTGACGGCGAGGTAATCCCCGAAGCCACAGTTGAGAAAGTATTGAAAGCAATAGAAAGTAAGATAAATGGATAACCAAAGCAATACAACACACCTTAAAAGAGAAGTATTGGTCAGGTTAATAAAAGCCTACCTTAAAAATGATTTAGACAAAGCAGTAGACAAAATTCCTTTTGAAATGCGTCCGAAAAACGCTGATGTGCCTTTCAGATGCTGTATTCACAAGGAAAGAGCAATTTTGCGCCAAAGAGCAATTGCCGGACTCGGTCACAGCGTCGAAAATGACGACGAAATCACTATGCTATCTGAATATGCGCAAAAAGCTGCTGAAAGACAGAAACCGGATGAAGATATTTTGACGGTTGTTGAAACTGCCTGCAAGGGCTGCGTTCCCAGCCGCGTTTATGTTACTGATTTGTGTCAGGGCTGCGTTGCAAGACCCTGTACTCAGGTTTGTAAGTTCGGTGCTATTTCTGTTAAGAACGGAAAATCCGTTATTGACGGCGAAAAATGCAAAAACTGCGGAATGTGTATGCAGGTTTGCCCTTACAGCGCAATTGTAAAACTCAAAGTCCCCTGCGAAGACGCCTGCCCTGTCGGCGCAATCACCAAAAATGAGGCCGGTCATGCAGAAATTGATTTTGACAAATGTATTAGCTGCGGAGCTTGTGAAGCTGCGTGCCCGTTTGCTGCTGTTCAGGAAAAGAGCCAGGTTTTTGACATCCTCAAGGTAATGCGCTCTAATAAAAAGGTCGTAGCGATGGTTGCGCCTGCTGTTGTGGGTCAGCTGCCCGTTTCGATTAACAAAATTGCGCAAGGGTTGATTAAAGTCGGGTTCAGCAAGGTTTTAGAGGTTGCTGAAGGGGCTGATATCACGGCAAGAACCGAAGCTGAAGATTTTAAAGAAAGAATGGAGCGCGGAGATGAGTTTATGACCACATCTTGCTGCGCTGCATATAATGAGCTTGTTGACAAGCATATTCCCGAGCTAAAACCGTTCCGTTCCGAAACAAGAACGCCTATGCATTACACGGCGAAGCTTGCCAAAGAGCAAAATCCTGACTGCATAACCGTTTTTGTCGGCCCTTGCGTTGCTAAAAGAAAAGAAGCGCAGAAAGATGAATATACAGATTACGTAATCAACTTTGAAGAAATGGGCGCGCTGTTTGTTGCATTCGGTATTGAGCTTGCTGAGCTTGAGGATTACGTGTTTGAGGCTAAAGCTTCAAAAGAGGGCAGAAACTTCGCTATTACAGGCGGTGTTGCTGAATCTGTTAAGGTTGCAAGCAAAGATTTCACTGAAATCTTCCCGACATGCGTTGACGGTTTAAATCCCAAGTCGGTTCGCGAGATGAAACAGTGGGCAAAGAAAGGTGCTTGCCCGTTGGGAAATCTTGTTGAAGTTATGGCTTGCCCGGGCGGCTGCGTTGGCGGAGCGGCTTGTTTGAACAGCAAAAAAATCACGACCAAAAAGGTTAAAGAATATGCTGATTCAAGTGAAAATATAAATGATTTGGAAAAAGAAACATCCAAAAAATAGTTAATTCATTGTAACAATTTGTTGAGATATTATGTATTAAATAGTAAAAAAACTTTTTTTGCTATTTAATACATTTGGTTACAATTGGGTTCTAATATTTATGAAAATTACCTCCATAGCTTCATCCTATTTTTGTGAAAATAGGATAGTTGGCAAAACGAAGACTATATCTAACAATTTAAACAACAATATATCATTCAAATCAACTCATTATTCGCTTGGCCAAGGTGAAATAGAGTTTGATCCGATTATATCAAAAACTTATACTGGAGAGAAAGATTCTTATGCTAAATCTGTAAATACTACGCGGGTGTATTTAAAAGATGGTGCAACAATAAATAATCTCAAAATTAGAAATACCTTTTGTACTTATTATACTCCTAATTGTCCGCATGTTCCTAATTGCATCTGCCAACCCGATATAGTTTTAGTTGATAATGCAACTGTTAATAACTATTTAGATGATAAAGGCAGTATTTTATTTATTTGTGAAAAAGCCATACCTAGTTTTGATGAAAAATATATGAACAAGAAACTTGTTAAATATTGGCTAAAGGGGAACTTTAATATATCAGAACCAATAAAAGGTTCTTCTATAATTTCTAGTGATAGTGCTTGTGCCCATATTATTACTGGAGAATGGATGTATTTGAACGATAATTGTCATATTGACAAGGCTTATGCATATAGACAAGTAGAAATTAAAGATTCAGCTATTGTAAATGAGCTTAATCTGGCAGGGGAAGGATTTGCTCAAGATAATTGTAAAATTGATAGGGCTAATGTTGGTAAGGAGTTTGGAATATATGGCAATGTAAATATCAAAACGGTAAAATCAAAAGGACTTTTTCATGCTTCTGATAATACCCATGTTGGATTGATTGATGGTAACATTATAGAAATTGGAGAAAATGCAAAAATTGAGAATGTGTTGAATTCTAATAATATCAAAATCAGCGGTGCTGCCCAAATAGAAAAAGCAAAATCTGATAAAATAACAATGAATTATGGGGCAGTTATAAATAATATGACTACTAATTTTCTTGTAATGGAAAATGATTCAAAATGTGAAAATATTGATGTTAAAAATAATGCTATATTAAAAAATAAAAGTTCAGCCTCAAAAATTGTTTCTGCAGGAGAGATTGCGCTTTATGACGATGCTTCTGTCGGGGAGTTAAAATCAAAAAAAATATCACTAAATGATAGAGCAAAGGTGGATAATATTGTTGTAGAAGATTGTATAACTATTAAAGATTCTGCTGAAGTTGGCAATATTATTGTTACAGGCGTAGAACAGCCTAAAGTTATAATAGAGGAAAATGCTAAAATACACGGTACTATAAAATTCTTGAATTCACACGGTTCTGTATTGTTAAAACGTGGAGAAGATCGTTTGTTTCCATATATAAATGAATCACAAATAATTAATGGGGAAATTGACAAACTCGGAGTAAAAACAGGATTTGATAAGGTTGCTGGTATGCACGAACTTATTAAGACACTAAAGGAGGATGTTATTGAGCCATTAAGATACCCCGAGTTGTATAAAAAATATGGTTTAAAACCAATAAATGGTATTCTCTTATATGGTCCGCCAGGTTGTGGTAAAACTTTTATTGCGAATTCTCTCGCAGAAGAAAGTGGACGATATTTTGTAAATATTAAAATGAGTGATATTGGAAGCGAGTATCAAAATTTAACTGTTCAGAATTTAAAAGAAAAATTTGAACTTGCTAAAGCAAATGCACCTTCGATTGTTTTTCTTGATGAAGTGGAAGCATTAGCTCCAGATAGAGCAACATTGGCTAATTCATCAAATGAAGTTACAGAAAGAGTTACTGAGCTTCTGACCCAGTTGAATAATTGTGCAGAGAATAATATATTTGTAATTTGTGCATCAAATGAGCCTCAGAAAATTGATAAAGCTATTAAAAGAACTGGAAGAATGGATAAAAAAATATATGTAGGTCCACCTGATAAAATATCCAGGCAAGAGATGATAAAAATGCAAATTAAAGACCGTTTTTATGATAAGAATGTTGATTTAGACCTGATTGGTAAAAATACGCAAAATTATCTAGCTTCGGATTTGAAAGTAATTATTGATCAAGCAGCTAAATACGCTCTAAGGGATAGGCGTCCTATATCCACTGAACATTTTATGAGGGCTATAAGCGCAATAAAACCATCTTTGAGTGAATCTGAGATTGAATGTTATAAAAATAAGATACAGGAATAATAAAAATAATGACAAAAATACAATATTTAAATTTTTCGCAGACTAGTTATAAACAAAGCAAAAAAAGTAATTTATCAACGCAAATTGCAAATTACTCTGTTGCCGGCTTGGCTGGTGCAGGTTGTGGTATATTAACTGCTCATTTTTCAATAAATAAAAGCAATGCAAATGCTACTGACACCATTTTGCGTTCAGGAAATATTAAGATGAAAGCTAAAAGAGCTATACAAAATCACAGTAATCATCATTGGTTAATAGCTGGAACTATTGGTAGTTTTTTAGGCATCCTTTTGCTGAAAGCCTATTATTCTGTTTTTAAATAATTATTTTACAGTTTTTCAGATTTTGGTTTTCTGGCTTTCAGCAGTTTATCCAAATCAGGCGAGGACGTAAGCTCAAAATGGAAGCGTCCGGTGGGTTGTTTTGTTTCGTATCTGTTTTGAATCATGCTGAATCCCCAGTAAATGCGCGCATTGAGATAATCGCTGAGTCTGATTCTTAAACCGGGGCCAATGCTCATCAAAACATCCGAGCTGTCGCCATGGCCGCCGCCTACGCCTTTATACGGGAATACGCAGCCTTGATCAAAGAATAAAGCAAGTTTAATTATTTCGCGCGGATTTATGAATCCGAGTTTTTCTGTTCCTACTTTTTTAGGCAGGAGCGGAATCGGAGTAATTAATTCTGCGCTCATAAAATAGCCGCTTCGGCCGATTAAAAGACCTTCGGAGTAACCTCTAACGCTTGAAATACCGCCGATTTGGAATTGTTCAATCCAGGGGAGTTCTTTGTTTGGTGAAACCTGAACTGCTGCACGGAATTGACCGATAATACCATGTCCAAAATCATGAAGTCTGGTCAGATTTCCGTTATATTTCCAGAAAATATCGTGTGCGGGGATTGTATCCATATAACCGACTGAAGCATAGTGACCAGTGTACCAGATACCGCGTTTTGTATCTTTTCTTAATGTGAAACCCTGGGTTCCTGACGCGGTTTTTGAACGATAGATGGGTACATCTGAAAAATAAGTGTTTGTTGTTTTGAAGTTTCCTGCCGTATATGAGGTGAAAGTAAGGTCAGGTCTGTTAATAATCGGGTGTGAGATGTAGGCTGTATAGACCATTGCGTTGCCCGAGATGTCAAAATCTCTGTACGGGCCTTTTATTACGTCAATATGGTTGTAAGAAACAGAAACACCCGCTCTTGTGCCGTATTTGTTAATCGGGATGTTGTAATCTCCGAAATAAATCTGCGTGCCTTTCCCAAAATAGCTGCCCAGAGATAATCTGTCGCGGTTTCCTGTAAGACTTTCGGTTGAAGCCATTACACCGCCTCTTAAAAGGCCGATTGTATCTCTGCCTGCGTTGTCAAAGACGCCGGTTAGTCTGAACGGCAGCGGATCGTTTGTATCAACCAGAATATCGGTTGTGCCTTGTTCTTTTCCGGGTGCGAGCCTTGCTTTCAAGGCAAAGGGGTTTTTTGTATAGTTGTAATGGTCGTTATTGAATTTAATCAGGCTGTTTTCCAGCACGCGAAGCCTGAAAAGCTCGCCTTCCTGAAGTCCGAGGCGTTTTGTTATGTAAGATTTTCTTGTCCATGTGTTGCCTTTGACCAGAACTTCGCCCACTCTGCCCTCAAAAAGGTTTATTGTAAGCTTTCCGTCCTCAATTTTTTGTTCCGGCAGGTATGCGCGGGAGGTTACGTAGTCGTTGATTATGTAGGAGCGGTTGATTTTATCGACGAGATTTTTTATATCCGTCATTGTCACTGTTTCGTTAATCAGCGGTTTTGCCATTTCCTGAAGTTCGTCTTCAGTAAAAATTTCGGATGGCGAAAATTCAACTTTTTTAATATAAATTTTAACTTCGTCAGTATTTGTATCTTTGTTTGCTTTTAGATTGAATTTTCCATCTTTAAGTTCTTCGTCAAGAAGTTTTGCGTCTTTTGTTTGTTCGGCATTTTGCTGATATTTAACAAGAATAAGCGGTTTTTTATCTTTTATGTGGGAGAGTTCAATCTCCATTTTCTCAGCGAGTTCGGGATTTGTTTTTTTTAGCTTTTTTATCTGCTTTTTTTGTTCTTTTAGTGCTTTTTCAGCTGCTTTTTGCTGTTCTTTTGCCAGTTTAAGGTCTTTTTTTTTCTGGATTTTTTCAGCTTTTATTCTGGCTTTTTCAGCTTTTTTTTCAGCGCGTTTTTCTGCTCTGGTTTTTTTAGTTTTTATATTTTCAGGGATTTGTTTTTTTTCCTCGTCAATTTTAATATTTTCACCCGTGAGTTCTTTCAGGGTTTCTTTTTTCAGCTTTTCAAGATTTTCTTCTTTTGCTTTTTGTTTTTTGAGTTCATCGGGGAGTTTTCTGTCCAGAGTATTGTTCTGGATAGTCTGCATCAACGGGCTGCTTGCCGGCGTCATTATATCCATAGTGTCCGCCGAGGCTATACCTGCACCGAGAAAGGCGGCAGTTATTAATAAACAAATCTTTTTCATATTACAATTTCCGCTTTACTGTATATAAAATATATCGTTTTTTTTAGCGTCTTGTCAAGCAAAATCAACGATTTTGAGTATATGTTTACATTTATTTTGAAATTACAAAAATTGCTTCTTCCGTGAAGAGATTTTTATGCCATTTTGTGCCGATATTATTGATTAAGCGGGCTTTGTTCATGTAAACCTCTTTGAGGATTTTTATATTTCTTTTTTTGCAGAATTCAAAAAAATCTTTGATTGTTAAAAGGTGGATGTTGGGCGTATTGTACCATTCAAACGGGAGAATGTTGGATTTTGGCATTTTTCCGTTAAAAAACAGGTAAAAACGAACTTTCCAGTAAGCGAAGTTCGGAAAGCTCACCACGGCTTTTTTGCCCGCTCTGAGCATTTCTTCGATTACGTAATCGGGCTTTTCTGTTGACTGGAGCGTCTGGTTGAGGATTATATAGTCGTATTCATTGTCAGAAAAGTCTTTTAAGCCCTCGTCGATGTCGCCCTGAATGATGGAAAGGCCCTTTTCAATTGCCTGTATTGCATTTTGCTGGTCGATTTCAATGCCTGTGCCCGTGCAGTTTTTGCGTTCAATCAGCATTTTTAAAAGGGTTCCGTCGCCGCAGCCCAAATCAAGGATTTTTGAGCCGTTTTCAATGAATTTTGTGATTATTTCGTAATTAAGGTGAAGTCCTTTTGATTTTTCGTAATGGTTATTCATTTTGTTCTCCTTTTGAGAGAAAGCTTTTCACGATTTTCGTCTGGGTTTCAAATTCCAGCAAAAAGGCGTCGTGGCCGCATGGGGATTCGATTTCGCAGAACGAAACGTCTTTTCCTGCTTTGATGAGTGCTTTTACGATTTCTTTTGACTGGGCGGTCGGGAAAAGCCAGTCAGATGTGAACGACATTACGAGGAATTTTGAATTTGTTTTTTTGAAAGCATTCTCAAGTGTGCCGTGTTTTTTGCCAAGGTCGAAATAATCAACGGCTTTTGTTATGTAAAGGTAGCTGTTTGCGTCAAAGCGGTCAACAAAGGTTCTTCCCTGGTGTTCAAGGTAGCTTTCGACCTGAAAGTCGATGTTAAAATCGAAGTTCGGTGTGTCTTTGTCCTGAAAACGGCGTCCGAACTTGCTGTGCATTGCTTCTTCGCACAGATATGTGATGTGTCCGACCATTCTTGCGATGGAGAGCCCTTTTTCGGGTTGTTTTTCTTTTCCGTAGTAGTTTCCGTTGTTAAAATCGGGGTCGGAGAGGATTGCGTTTCTTCCGACGGCATTAAAAGCAATGCCCTGCGCGGTCAGACGGGCTGTTGAAGCGATGATTATTGTCGATTCCACGATATCAGCCTGCGATACCGACCATTCAAGGGCTTGCATTCCGCCCATAGAGCCGCCTGCAACGATTATTTTCTTTATTCCGAAAGAATCTACCAGTTTTCTTTGTACTTTGACCGTATCTTCGATTGTTATAACAGGGAAGTTTAAGCCGTAAGGGGCTCGGGTTTCCGGATTTATTGAACATGGGCCTGTTGTGCCGGAGCAGCCTCCGAGCATATTTGAGGCGATTACGAAGTATTTATTTGTGTCAAAAGCCTTGTCCGGCCCGACCATATCGTCCCACCAGCCGACTTTTTTGTCGTTTTCGGAGTGTTTTCCGGCTGCATGAGCGTCGCCGGTCAAAGCGTGCAGGAGCAGGATTGCGTTGTCTTTGTTTTCGTTGAGTTTTCCGTAAGTTTCAAAGGCAACATCAATCGGGCCGAATTCAATTCCTGATTCAAGCTGTATTTTTTCGTCGATATGGAAGTTTTTTGTTTCAACTATTCCGACAGAACCCATTGAAAACTCCTGTAATTCTTATAGGACGCTTAATTGTACGCTAAGGTTGTTGATTTTTGCGAGGGTGAAGAGGAAATTGTCGTTGCTTACGTCCTGAAGTGACTGCGGGATGAAGATTTCTTTGTATTTTTGGACTGCGTAGCGGTCTGTCATTCCTGCAATGTAGTCGCAGACGGTGCGGCGGATTTCTTCTTCGTTCTGGTTGGGGTAGGTTTTTCTCAAGAGGTCTTCGTAGTGTTCAAAAAGCCCTTTGATTATGCCTTTAACCTTACATTCTTCTTTTTTTGCGAGAGAATTTGTATAAACATTTTTGAACATCCAGGTTCTCAGCTTGTTTATGTGATAAAAGCTTTCTTCGGACATTGTGATTTTGTCTTTTCCCCAGCTGTTTTGGACAATATCTACAACCATTTTTGTAATACGTTCGCTTCTGTCCAGAGAGAAATATTTTATGCAATCCTGCGGCAAATCTGTTTCTTTTATTATTCCTGCGCGCATTGCGTCGTCAATATCGTGGTTAATGTAGGCGATTTTGTCAGAAAGTTTTACGATTTTGCCTTCCAGAGTGTAGGCTTTGCTTTCTTTTTTTAAGGAGCCGGAGTGGTTCAGGATTCCGTCGATGGTTTCTTGCGTGAGGTTCAAATCTTCGATAATTGTTACAACTCTGACGCTGTGTTCTGCGTGTCTGAAGCCGCCGAACATAATTTCGTTAAGAACATCTTCCCCGCTGTGCCCGAAAGGTGTATGACCGAGGTCGTGACCCATTGCTATTGCTTCTGTCAGGTCTTCATTAAGGTTCAAAGCGCGGGCAATGGTTCTTGCAATCTGGGAAACCTCGAGAGTATGGGTCATTCGGGTTCTGTAATGGTCGTTTGTGGGGGAGAAAAAGACCTGTGTTTTGTGTTTCAGGCGGCGAAAAGCTTTTGAGTGGATGATTCTGTCTTTGTCGCGCTGAAATTCCGTGCGAATCGGGCACGGTTCTTCGGCTTTTTTTCTGCCTCTTGTCAGTTTGCTTTTTGATGCGTAGGGGCTGAGGAGTTCAAGTTCTCTTTTCTCGCTTTGTTCTCTGATGTTCGGTATTTGTGGATTTGTCATATTTTGATTTTAGCATTAAAAGATTATTTGGGTAGTAATTTGTTGTTTTTTGTTTGTTTGGCCTCACTTTGGCTTTCTCTTAATTTTTCTCTGCGGGATGGCTCTCACCCCGGCTCCCTCCCGGCGGAGAGGGAGAATATTTAGTTGTTTACGCCGTAGCCGAACATTGCAAAGTCATATTTTACGGGGTCTTTGGGGTCGAATTGCTTTAATGACTCCATAAGTTCAAGAACTGCATTAAAATCGTTTTGTTTTCTGGTGAGAATTCCCAAATTTCTGGAAACTTTTGCAACATGGACATCGAGGGGGATTAGAATTTCGGATTTGTCGATGAATTTCCAGATTCCTAAATCCACGCAGCCCTCTCTCACAAACCATCTCAAAAGCATGTTCAAACGCTTGCAGGCGCTGTTTTTTGCAGGGTTGGGCAAGAGGTGATAAAAGCCTTTTGTCACTTCCAGAGTTTGTTTTGAATAGAAATAATCCACAGCGGATTGCAGGGCGCCTTTTGCTGTTCCTGTTGCTTTGTAGCCGTGAGCAAAGACATTTTCCAGTGTTGCGCCCGAATTGTAGAGCTCTTTTAGGGCTAAAATAATTTGGACAAGGTCAATTCCTACGGAAAACCGGTAGTCAAAGTCGTTTAAAATCGGGTTTTCCGGCGAAAATCCGGTTACGAACTTATATGGTTCGTTTTCCATTTTTTCAAAGAGGGTATTAAGTTTTTTTATGAAAACTTCTCTTTTCCCGTAAGCGAAAATTGACGCCAGAAAGCCGGCAATTTCGATATCATTTTTCTTTTCAAATCTGTGCGGGAACTGAATCGGGTCATCGGGGATAAAATCCGGAGTTTCGTACTTTTCGACCAGTTCATCCATGTATAATTTTGTATTCATCTTAAATCCTTAAAATATTCTTCAATAACCTGTTTGCACTCCGATTCCATTATACCTCCTCTGACTTTCAGGGTCGAGTTTGACATTTCTTGCAGCCGGGGAAGGGTCGAAAATGCTCCATAGACCGTATCATAGGCGCCAAAAGTCAGGGATTTGATTCTTGAGCGCAAAATCGCCCAGGCGCACATCGGGCAGGGTTCAAGCGTAACGTACATTTCGCAATCGTTCAGGCGCCAGTTTCCAAGTTTTTTTTCGGCTTCGCGGATTGCGAGGATTTCGGCGTGGGCTGTGACGTCGTTGTTTTTTTCCTGTTCGTTGTGGGCGCAGGCTATTATTTCGTTGTTTTTTACGATTATTGCGCCTACGGGTAGGTCTTTTCCTGATTTTTTTGCGGTTTCAAGGGCGATTTGCATAAAATTTTTCATAATTCCACATCTCCGCTCAATAATTCTTTTTTTTCGCCGTTTTTAGCTTGAACAATCAGCGTACCCTTTTCGGTCAGGGCGATTGCGGTGTATTCGGCTTTTTCGGCGGGGGTTGTGACTGTGATTTTTTTGTTGAGGAATTCGGCATTTTGTTCATATTCTGTTTTTATTGAGGAGAAGCCTTTTTCGAGGAATTTTTCATAGTTTTTGAAGAATTCTTCGCATAGCCGGTTTGCAAATTCGTTTTTGTCGATATTTTTGCCTGTTAAAAGGTTGAGTGAAGCGGCTTTTTGGGGGATTTGAGCCAGTTCTTCTTCGTTCATATTCAAATTCACCCCGATACCTAGCGCAAGGTTTGGATTTTTGCCTTTTATTACCGATTCACAGAGGATTCCGGCGATTTTGGCTTTGTTTACGCGTACGTCGTTGGGCCATTTAATATTTGCGTGGATTTTGTAGTTTTCTTTTAGAACTTTTACGAGCGTAAGGCTCAAATATTGGGTTAGATTTGAGATATGTTCTGTTTTTTCGGGTTTTAAGACGAAGGTCAGGTACAGGTTTTCAGGGTTGTCGGAATTCCAGATTCGTTGGAATCTGCCGTGCCCTGCTGTTTGCGTACCGGCGATTATTATTGTTTTGTCCTCAAGTTCGTTTATGTGCTCAAGTGCCCATTTGTTTGTTGAGGGGAGGGTTTTGAAATTTATGATTTTCATATTGGAATGATAGCTTAAAAGTTTTTTCGGGGGAATAGGTAGTTTTTTCCTTGCGGGATAACTCTCACCCTCCCCCATCGGAGAGGGAAGATTTGCATGAAAAAAGCCCTCCGATTTTGGCGGAGGACTTTAGTTTTTTATTTATTATGCAGAAACTTTTGATTTTGCTGTTTCTACGATTACAGAGAATGCTTCGGGCTCGTTTACGGCCATTTCTGCGAGCATTTTTCTGTTCACTGCGATTTCGGATTTTTTCAATGCGTTCATGAATTTTGAATAGCTCAAGCCGTGTGCTCTAACTGCTGCATTGATTCTGACAATCCAGAGGCGGCGCATATTTCTTTTCAGATTGCGTCTGTCTCTGTACTGGTATTTGAGTTTCTTCATAACTGCTGTGTTAGCAACTTTGAAGATTCTGCTTCTGGCTCCGATGAAGCCTTTAGCTAATTTTAAGATTTTTTTATGTCTTTTTCTTAAGACGTTACCGCGTTTTACTCTCATTGTTCAACCTCTTTCCTATCTTGAATACTTCTTGTAAGGTAATTCCTTGGAAATCAAATCCAGATTTGTTGCAGAAACTTCTGTCATTCCTGACAATCTTCTTTTTCTGCTGACGGATTTGTGTTGAAGCAAGTGTTTTGTACCTGCCGAACGTCTGAGAATTTTGCCGCTTGCAGTGACTTTGTAGCGTTTTGCCGCTGCGCGGTGGGTTTTCATTTTTGGCATAGTTTATTCTCCTTTTTAGTTTGAATAATTCTGAGCAGCTATGACATGCCGTCCACAGACTGCCCGTGTATATACGATTTTAGGACAAAAATATTTCTGTGCAAGTGTTTTTGGTGGTTTGTAACATTGGATTTACAGTTATTAAAAAGGGATATCCTGTTTGAATATCCCTTTTTGTGTTGTTATTTTCTTTTTTTAGGTTTTGGCTCTTCGTCTTCAAGCGGTTTTTTGTCTTCTGCTTCCGAAGTTTCTATCATTTCTTCCAGTTCTTCGGGGGTGACGGTGTTGGGAGCCTGGGCAATTGCCTGAAGTCCTCTTGTTAAGAGGTCAATTTCGTCTTTTTTAAGCCCGTCATCTGCCAGAACCAAATCTCTGCCGTCCGATACGCCTATCAGCCGGATTGTGGTTTCTGTCGGGGCTCCGTCTTCGCCTGCTCTGCGTTGAATTTCATAGCTCGGCCAATCTTCGGGCAGTTCGTCGATTGTTGTATAGCCCATTTCTGTATCAAGACGTCTGTCGATTTGGGTTTCTAAAATTCCGGTTACGTAGTCTTTTTGGCTTTCAAAGTGGCAGGGTTCCACGACTTTTGTGCCGATTACTTCTTCAGGGTCGCGTTTTTCGTACTTTTTGAAAAGATCTGCTGCGATTTTAAGGTGTTCGATTTCGTGCATCATGAATTCTTCCCAGATATCTTTAAGATTGTCGTCATCTTCGTCTTTCATACAGTTGTAATAGTTGCAAACCTCTGTGAATTCGTGCAGAAGTAGCTTTTCGTACCAGCTTTCTGTCGGGTCGAGGAGAGATTCGTACATTGTTACGTGTTCTTCTTCAACATCTTTGATTTCTGCATAGGTCATACGCAGAGTATCGTTTCCGTAGCAGAATCCGTGTTCTGCATAGTAGTTGTGGGTCTGCTGTTCGGCTGAAACAAGGGTCATTATGTTGACTTTTGTTTGCGGTGAGGCTGTATTTTTATCTATATGTTTTCTTAATCTGAGTTTGTTGTCGTTGTGGTGGTTTTGCGTCGGGCGGCCGAGGATTACATCGGTTTGTGCCTGAAGAATATCATCGGGGTTTGCGCCTTCTATCATGTGGTACCACTGGCTGTATCTGTATAAGTGGTCAAAATCCTCTAAAAGTCCGAAATTAAAAGTTTCTTTAACATAGTCATCGGGTTCATTCTGTGCAAGCCATGCTGTTAAATCTACTGCAACCTGCTCGTAGCCGAGTGTTGTTTCCAGTACGGATTGGTCGCTGGGGGCGAGCCAGTTTATTGTTGTCTGGTGCTGGTCTTCAATTCTGCGGGTTTCAGCGATTTTTTTTGCTGCTTCAATGTCAGGGCACATGCGTGCAAATGCATGTTTGAAGTTCCAGGCTTCTATTTCGATTCCGTTCATGAGAATTTGGCGTGTTCTGCTGTAGCAGTCTACTTCATTTTTATTAAACGGTTTTTTTACGATATCATGCCAGCTTCTAAGCTGTTTTTCAACGGGGATTCCCTTTTCTTTCAGCGGGTTGAAACTCATTTTAATTCCTTTCATATGTATAACAAAAAATGCTTTGGATTGGGCAAAGCTTATTAATGATAATGGATTTTTTCGTTTTTTATATTGTTCTTTCGGGCAGCAAGAAGGGCAGGTCAAATTTTTGGGAAAAGTTTAAAAATTGACCTAAATGGCTCATTGAAAAGTGGTATTCTTTACCAAAAGGAGGAATTTTTATGAAAATGGTATGCTGCGGTGTTGTTTATAGCACAAATGACCCTGAAACTTTCTGGTGTATTGAGATTTACGGGGTTAATCCGGTAAGTAAAGAGATTGCTGACGGCAAAAGGGTGGAAAAAGAGGTTGTTTATTCCTTGCGGTGCAAGAAAAACGGGTGTGCGAAGATTGAGATTCATCGTTTTGACCGGCAGGGGGTTCTGATAGGAGTAGAGAAGCTTAACGGGTATAAAGCAACGCGATTTTTGGCGCAAACAGCTGCTTTTCGTTATAGAATCAGGCCTAAATATCCTTTTGTGCAAAAATATTCAAAAAATATACCGCTTGTTTACGGAAAAGCGGTAAATAGTTATACCCAGAAATTCCGGTATGTTACGGAGGAGGGGGATTCCGCTGTAGAAAAGGTGTTTTTGCCTGTGCGAGCTTACAGGCTCTAATTTTGCTTTTTGACCATCATGGCTCAACGGAAAGTGCTAATATAATCCCGTACGAGAGGTCGAACAACTCGATTGCGAAGCCCACCTCGTATTTTAGACGGGACAGGTGTGTCTATTTAAAGTGTTTTTTACCATTTCGGCGGGGATTTATGAGAAGAAAAAAAGATTACAAAATTTTGGAGAATCAATGTCTTGAATTGATTAAAGAGAACAATGTGCTTTCTATGAACGGGATTGCTGCGTTTTTGGAGTTTTCGTTTGAAAAATTTCTTGAATACAAGCTTGATAAGTCAAAAATTTTACTAAAAGCAATTGAAGAAAACAGGGCGCAGGCAAAACAGCAGCTTATGCTCCAATGGCTCAAGCCTAATGCTTCTCCGACATGTCAGGTGGCTTTGTTTAAGCTGCTTGCGTCCGAGGAGGAGCGAAAAGTTATGGGTTCTGCGAAGAAAGATGATGCTTCCAAAGAAGAAATATCGACAAAAGAAGCGTATTTAAAGAGTTTAGAGGAGATGGGAAAAGAAAACGATGCCGATTGATTGGTCAAAATCAAAGTATAGTAAAAAACACAGGCGATTTTTAAGTCTGCCGCCCGAAAAAATGAAGTTTTTTACGCTTTGTGACGGGGCGATTCGTTCGGCGAAGACTCTTAGTATTATTTATAAAATTCCGCAGATATTTCAGTTTGTGGGGAACGAATATTTGAAAGTTTTTTCGGGTTATACGAAGCAGACCGTCAGAAACAACGTTTTGATTGAGCTTTTGCCGTTTTTGAAGAATTATCACGGTGCGAATGTTAAGTATAATTCTTCCAGCGGGGAGCTGGATATCAGGTTGTGGGGGAAAACGTACAATTGTCTTGTTATTGGCGGCGGAAAATCTGATTCTGATGCGACGATTCAGGGCGGAACGTGGGATTTCTGGTACGCGAACGAGCTGCCCAAGCACCATTATGCCTTTTATAATATGGCGCTTTCGCGGCTCACGCCGGAGCAGGCTAGGGCTCTTGCGGACAGCAATCCGGAAAGTTCAAATCACTGGCTTTACAAGGATCGTATCAAGCCGTTTTTGGACAATGACCCGAAAATAAGGAGCGTTTTTGATTACTGGCATTTTTCAATGGAGGACAATGCGAATCTTTCAAAGGCTTTTATTGAAAATCAAAAAAAGCTCTATTCAGGGGCTTTTGAGGCTCGAAAAATCAAGGGTTTGTGGGTTGTTGCCGAGGGGCTTGTTTATGACACGTTCAGTGAAAAGAAACATACCTGTTCGCATTCGCAGATTCTTGAAAAAATCGCTGCTTGCGAGTTTCGGGAGTTTTTTCTCGGGCTGGACTGGGGGTGGAACCATCCTTTGTGCTGCGGGCTTTACGGGATTACGCGTGACGGGGTTTATTACAAGATTGATGAGCTTTTCGGCTCAAAACTTGATGAGCGTGATGTTATCAGGTGGATAAAAGACCGTCAAACCGAGTACGGGCGTTATTTCCGGTTTATAAATGCAGATAATGCCCGTCCGGAGCAGAATCAGAAGCTTCGTGAGGAGCTCGGGGGGATGATTGTTTACGAGTTTAAGCCGAGAATTGTTGACAGTATAGGAATTTTGAGGGGAATTATCAATTATGACAGGCTTATTGTAAACAGGGAGCGCTGCAAAAATACCCTCAATGAGTTTTCGACTTACCGTTATCCTTCCGAGGATGAATCCGGAGCTGATGACCCTGATTTGCCGTTAAAAGTCGATGATGACGCTATGGATGAGACCCGTTATGCGTTGACTTTTTACGAAACGCGGTTTTTTTGAGGGGATTCAATATAAAGGAAAGAATAAAATTCAAATCTAACCATATCTATGCATATAGCGTAAAATTTCACTCTCTCTGACTTCATCATATGCCTCTTTTGGTCTTTTGACCTGCGCTATATGCTTTTTCTTTGTTTTTTTAGGCTTTTTGCCGGAGTTTTTATTACAGATACAAAAAAAGGAGAACAGAATGTTTACAAGTTTTGACATTAAGAACATTAGCAGAGATTCGGATACGATTCAGAGATTTTCGGATTACATTTATTACAGAAACCTCTATGACGGCGATTTTAACAAGGCCTTCAGCACAACTGTCATGAAAATCAGACGTCGTTATCCGCTGGACAATACTACTGCGCAGTCGCTCATCAATATCAATCTTTTTTGGGCTTTGACGGACTTTTTCAAAGGATTTATTACAAATCAGGGAATAAATGTCAATGTTGACGAGGAATTGCAGGAAATCTGGGAGAAAATTGCGGACGAAAACAATTTTATTTCTGTAATTAAAGAGGTTTACATTGACAATTCAAGGTTCGGGAACGGAATTTTTAAGGTTGGACTTTTGGAAGATGAGGTAAAAATATTTTCTATTTGTCCTGATTGCTGGATTCCTGTTTTTAGCCGCGGAAATTTGAATGAGATTGAGGGGCATATTTTGATTTATCCGCTTTATCTCAACGTAAACGGCAAGGAAGTTGAGTACAAAAAGGTCGAAAAACATCACCGCGGCTTTGTTGAAAATGAGGTCTGGTCTTATGAGTCGGGAAGTTTTGGCAGAAAGCTGGAAAGTGCGGAGCTTGAGCTGCTCGGGATTAATGAAATTGATGATTTTTCTGCAATTTGGGATGATTTTCTTGTATTTCCTACAAAAAATTCTACGGAGAGCGATGTTTATTTCGGGCAGAGTGATTACAAGAACTGCAAATCGATTGTTGAAGAAATTATGCTCACGATAAGCCAGAATTCTAAGATTATTAACAGGCATGCAAACCCGAAACTTGCGGGAAGCGAGCAGAATCTCGAGCATGATCCGGTTACGAATGAGCGCCGTTTTCCTGACAGTGATTTTCTGAAAGTCGGTTCTGACGGGGTTAAGCCGGAATATATTACTGCGAATTTACAGGCGGATGCTATTGACAGGCATATAAGCACGCTTTTGCAGTTTTTCTATATTTTAACGAAAACTCCTCCGCAGGCTTATGGAATAGACCTTTCCGGAACTATGTCAGGCGAAAGTTTGAGGAAGATTTTCATTGCTGCGCTTGCAAAAGTTGATGATATCAAGCAGGTTTCATTTAATTCTACGATTAAGAGGGTTGTTGAATGCGCTATGGCGTTCAATTCTACGCCTGTCAGCAATGTTCAGGTTGCGTGGGGCGAGCCTTTGCCGTCGGATTACAACGAGCAGGTTGAAGTTGAAAACAGCAGGGTTGCTGCCGGCACGCAGAGCAGGCTGACTACGATTATGACGCTCGACAAGGTATCAAAAGAGGACGCAATGATTGAGCTGGCGCGGATTGAAAGCGAAAAAGCGCAAAATTCACCCGTCAACACATCAAATAATGAAAAAGGAGAGGAAGATGAAAGCGGATTTGAAAAATAGTGTGCAAAAGGTTAAGCTGGAGGGCAAGGAATACTGTTTTGAATATGATTTCAATGCGTATTCGGAGCTGGAGGACGAAACAGGGTGCGGCGTTTATCAGCTTTATGCCGGAATGACGTCAAATGAGGGGATTAGTTTGAAAAAATCTCTTGCTATTCTTGGCTGCGGGATGTTAAAACATCACAGTGCGGAAGAAATTCAGGAGGTTCTGGCAAAAATCAAAGAATATCCGGGTTTGTGGCTAAAGATGAAAGAATATGCTGTGGCTGCATTCCTGCTGCCTCTTTTGCCTCCGGAGATTCTTGAAAAAACACGAATTAAAGGAACTTCTAAAAAAAAAGAGAAATAGAGCAGGAAACTTTTAGCTGGGTTGAAGATTACACGGTTGCGAGGAAGGTTCTCGGATGGTCGGATTCGGAATTCTGGGCTGCAACTCCGAGAAAACTCTATGCTGTGTATTACACTTATCTTGATTTGCAGTCAAAAATCAATTCTGCTTCACCGGCTGCTCAAAAACCGCTTGTGGGGGCTGAGGCAATAAAAAGTCTCAGCCGGATTGCAAGCAGCATAAGATAAATATCTTTCATATATTACTTCTTTCTATGCAATTTCTTTCAGGAGATAAGTTTTTGGTGGCTTATCTCCTTTTTCTTTGAAACGTTTATAATGACACCCTGAACTTGTTTCAGGGTTGCAAGAACGGTGCTCATCGGCTTCAATCTTGCGATTCCGAATCAAGTTCGGAATGACGGCCTATTTTCGTCACCCTGAACTTGTTTCAGGGTCGCAAGAACGGTGCTCATCAGCTTCAATCTTGCGATTTTGAAACAAGTTCAGCATGACAATTTTTTTCACGAAAATATGTATATGGAAAGTGCTGAAAAATTGTGATATATTGAGAAAATGCAAAGGATATTTTGGATAATCTTAATAATTTTGCTGCAAATGCCGGTTGCGTATGGCCTGACGCTTGAGGGCGGTGTTGTGTATACGGTGGAAAGTGCGCGTAAGGAGGCTTTTGACGGTGTAAAGTACAAAATACCGGTTTCTTCGTTTAAGGAGCATTTGCGGGATAGGAATTTTGAGGAAAATAAGTCCTATAGAACCAATGGAATTGTAGATTTGGCTGATAGAAGAATTGAGTGGTTTTCGGATGGTAGTTATGGGATAACTTATAAGTCCAATAGGCTTGTTTGTTATTTTTATGATAAATCTGGAAGCTTGCAAAGTTTGTCTAAGATATTTAGTTTGATGTATCCAATAAAATCCTATAAATATTCAGCTAAAGGCAAATTAGAGGGTGTTATTTTGTATGTTTCTCAAAATGAGTCATTTATTTATGAAATAAATGGTGAATTATATGGTCATTGGATTGGTAATCAATGTTATGACGAGAATGGTAAAAAAGTTTTAGAAAGCTATTAATTATTTTTTAGCTGAGGAGTTGCCATCGTGAATTAGATGGTTTTTAGGAATGGGGGAAAAATGGACTATAATAGGCCTAAAATTAACATAGCCGACCTAGAGCTAGTAAAAAATCTGGAAGACCTGAGCAAGGAACTGGGCGTAACAACGCAAGACCTGTCAGAGATAGGAAAAACATTCGGAGAAGAATACAAAAGCAGTATCTGGGATCTGGAAAAGTATCTGGACGGAACAAATGAGGTATTCGGAAAGATACAAGAATCGTTCAATGAATATTATGAACAATTCAAGACGGATGCGGAAAGAGCCTCGCAAAACAATGTATATAACGATGTTTTGAAAAAAGAGCAGCAAAAAAGCACAGAAGCGCAGACAAACCCGGATGTTTATAGTGATTTGGGCAACATTTTCGGGCGTGCGAAGTGGAAAATTGAAGAAATTCAAAAAGTTCAGAACGACGAATCGCTTTCTGACGGCGAAAAATACGGAAAAATCGAATCCATTGAAGAACTTTACCAGAGCAAAATCGAAACTGACAAAAAAGAAGAACTGATTAAAATGGGGCTTGAGATGGAGGAGATTGTCGGGGATACTTTGCAGGAAATTCTTCTGGATTTTGACGATTTTGACAAAAGTTTGAAAAATATGTCGAACAAATTGATGAAATATTTGCTGCAACAGTTTACTGATATGGCTTTTGAAGCTTTGAATAAAAAAATTGCCGGAAGTGAATGGTTCGGGAAAATCATGGGCAACAGCAATAATGGCGGCAACGGTTTTGTTGATTGGAATCTTTCCGGTTTCTTTATGAGCTTTTTGGGCAGTAAACACCACTCGGGCGGGTTGATTCCTAATGCAGGTTATTCGCTCGGCGGCACTTCGGAGCAGCTTGCAATTCTAAAAGGCGGAGAACGGGTGCTCAGTCCGGGTGAAAATGTTGAATATGAACGAAATTCCGGCGGAACTCCTGTTGTTTTCAACAATTTCAATGTAAAAGCCTGGGATTCAAAAGATGTCCAGAAATATTTGCTTGAGAATAAAAATTTATTAAATGCGATTACTTTTGAGGGAATAAAAAATAATGACCGGATGCTCAGATATATGGTTCGTAGTGCTTAGATGAGCGTTTATTCATAATTTTTAGTATCTTCTACCACCTATCACATATAGTTAAAAGAAAGGAGTTCCTATGTCTGGTACACAGGACACAATTTCTGCTGAAATTTTACAGCAGTCTGATACTGTTGAGGAAAAAACGGCAGAAAATGCTGCGGATGCTGAGAACGCAGGCGGAAAAAATAATCTCACACCATCACAAAAGATGGATATGCTGCTGAGGGGGGCTACTCCCAAAGGGATGAAGCGCGAGATTGAAAAACTCAGGAAAGAATCGGCTAAATACCGCACATCTGCGCGGGAAGAAGCAGCCCAACGCTCGGTTTTACAGGAGAAAGCCGACGCTATTCAAAAAGAGCTCGATAATTTAAAAGAATCGAACAGAAATCTTAAAATTATGCGTGCTCTGGACAATGCAGGCTGCTTGAAAAGCGATTTGGTCGCGAAAGATATTCCGGCGGATTGTTCTGATTTTGAGGAGTTTATTGAAAACTACAAGAATGAAAACGGTTTTCTTTTCGGAGTCAAGAAACAAACGCACGGAGGAAATTTTAAGCCGCATACCTCGCAAAATCTCACACCGTCACAGCGTATGGATAATTACATCCGCAGGGCGCTCAGGAGAGGCTGACCGCAGTAATATTTGCCGGAAAAATGATATCCGGCGGAATTATTAGAACAAAAAATACAAAAGAAAGGAAATTCAAAACATGGCAACAACAGATGCAAAATTAATTACACGTGCAAACGCTGAAGCGTTGATTCCTACCGAAACATCGGAGGAAATTATCAAAAATTTACCGGGAAAATCAGCTGCTTTGAGCCTTTTTAAACAGCTTCCCAACATGAGCGCAAAACAAAAAACTCTGCCGGTGGCTTCTTCTTTACCCAATGCTTACTTCCTCAACGGAGATACTGCGATGAAGAAAACTACCAATGCAGAATGGGACAAATTGACACTCACAGCTGAAGAAATTGCGGTTATTATCCCTATTCCGGATGCGGTTCTTGATGATTCTTCTTACAGCATTTGGGATGAGTTGAAACCGCAAATTGTTGAAGCTTTCGGGCTTGCAATCGACGAGGCAATCTTCTTCGGAACCAACAAACCCTCTACTTATCCCGATGCGATTGTTCCGACAGCAATTACTAAGGGTGCTAAGGTCGAAATCGGCACAAATGAAGACATTGCGGGCGATATTATCGGAGAAGGCGGTGTTATGGAGATGGTCGAAAAATCCGGTTTCAGAGTAAACGGTTTTTATGCTGACAACACTCTTGAAGCTAAATTCAGAAACCTTAGAGATAAAAACAATCAGCTTCTCTACACCCCCGGTTTGACTTCCGAAACACCGGTAAGCCTTGTCGGACGTCCGCTTATGTATGATGAAATCGGCGGAGTTTTTGATACTTCAAAAGCTTTGCTCGTTGCAGGCGATTTTACAAAAGCGGTTTATTCAATTCGTCAGGATATCACTTACAAAGTGCTTGACCAGGCTATCATCCAGAATACTGACGGTTCAATCGCTTACAACCTTGCTCAACAGGATATGTCTGCTCTGCGCTGCGTAATGCGTATTGGTATTCAGATTGCAAACCCTGTAAGCAGAAAAGGCGGTACAAATCGTTATCCGTTTGCTGTACTTGTTCCCAAGTCTGCTGCTTAATTTTGTTAGGGGATGACTTTGAATCAGCGGTTTTGCGCCGCTGATTCTTTTTTTAGAACAGGAGATTAACGATGACTATTGAATTATATAAAAATTCTCTGATAAGTATGGAGGACGCGCTTTTGTACTTTCAGGAACGCTATGGCTCGCAAAAATGGTTCGAGCTGGGCGAAGATGAGCAGGAGCAGTTGTTGATTACAGCCAGCCGAAAAATCAACAGGTTTGATTTTGTTGGAGAGAAAGCTGATGAAAGCCAGCCTATGGAATTCCCGAGAAATTACGATATTCCTCAGGATATCAAGGACGCTGTGTGCGAGGAGGCTATTGCTGTTGCGCAAAATACGGGAAGTGTTCATGATGAGAACAAAAAAGCCGGTATTACCTCAATTTCGCTTGGTTCAGGTTCAATTACTTACGGGGATTCTTCGCTAAATCAAGAGGATTCGCAGCTATTTTCTGCTGAAGCTTTATATTTGGTGAAAAAGTGGGTCAAGAAAGGCTACAACTTCGGAGGTTAGCCTGTTTTTGCCGGTTTGTTAGAAGAAAGGGGGTGTTTATGGGATATTTTTCTAATTTACTGGTTCAAGATGCGATTTGGAAGTCAACTGATGGCACGGATAGCAACGGTGTTCCTGTGATTGTTTCCGAAAAGGAGATTAAATGCAGGATAGAGTTTTCGGATTCTGTTGTTGTTGCTTTTGACGGGCAGGAAAAGACGGTTTCCGGCAGGATTTTTACGGAAGCAATGCTAAAACCGTCGGATATTCTCTATTTTGACGGCAGAGGATATACGGTGGTCAAGGTTACGCCTTCGTTTGCGCTTGACGGGGTAAATGCTGTTAATGAAGTTTATTTTCAGTAAGAAATGAGGAAAACATAGTGATTTTAGACGATTTTAAGGCTTTTATAATTGAGAATGATGCTTTTGATGAGGATTTTATAAAATTCGATTTTGACAGTACGCTCGACAGCAAGGCGCTTGTTCTCGCGGTTAAAGACAGCTTGCCATGTGATCTGGCAAGACGCAATGACATTCAGGTAATTGTCAAAAATTCCGATATGATGCAGGCGCGGGAGGATTGTCTTGATGTATTTGATTTATTTTGTCCGAAAGACCTTTATCAAAAAGCTTCTTTCATTAATGGCAAAGTTATGCATATAAAAGCACTCAAGGAACCATATTTTATGGAAAAAGAAACCGGAGGGCGGTATTGTTACGGTTTTAACATACTGGTTACTTACGATTAGGGAGTTTGAGAAGCTCGCTAGGATTAAACAGATAATAAGGAGGAAAAAATGGCACTCAAAACAGTTACAAAATTATTCGGCGTTGATGACGCAAAATTATTTCCGGTTTTAACCGATACGGAAGATGAATTTACCTGCGGGGATGGGATTGATTTGCCCGGTGTAAGGCAGATTTCTTTGACTTATGAAATTGAGGAGAAAAATCTTACAGGCGATGAAAAAGTTCTGGATGTTTCTAACAAAATCAAGTCAATCACGTTCAACATGGAATATGCAAAGCTGAGCCTTGAAGTTCTGGCACAGCTTACCGGCGGTTCTTATTCAAAAACCGGCACAGGTGATGACGAAGTCGGCAAATTTACTTTTGGCGGCGGGGATTTGCCCAATTATTTTCAATTAAAGGCGCAGATTCTGGATACCAGCAATGATGGCGGCGATGTTCATTTTTGCATTTACAAGGCAAAAGCCACTGCTATTCCCATCAATGGCACGCAGGATGATTTTGCTACGTTTACATTTGACGGGCGCGGTGTTTATACGGAGCATGAGTTCACAACAGGCTCTTCCAAGCAGACAAAGCTGCTTGATATTGAGCTTCATGCAAAAGCTACGGAACTCGCTGCGACAGTCGAAGAAGCTTAGGCATAAAATTTCCGGTAGAAGATGGCAGTTCGCAAAATCTGTTTTTCGGGCGCTTTTTGCGCAAATTTTGCAGATTATGCAGGGGTTTTGCGGGCTGTTTCTTATGCCGTCAGGGTTATATATTGAAAGAGAGGAATGTTATGGATTATCCGGTGTTTGATATACCTTATCAGGCGGCTTACAGTTCGTCGATTGAGTTCAAAACTACCGTAAATGAAAAAATGAAAGGTCATGAGCAGCGATATCCTGTTTGGACTTATCCAAAGAGGACTTTTACGCTCAAATTCGACAAAAATTTTAAAGACAGGCAAAAACTAGAGAATTTTTTCGTTCAGGTTATGGGACAGGCCGGAAAATTCAAGTTTGTTTGGGCGGTCGAAAAGGGCGGCAACGGCAAAGAATATATTTGCAATTTTGATACTGATTCTATGAAGCAGAATATCAAGGATTTTGGCTATACTGAATGCGAGTTGAGGATTTGCACGATTGATGATTCGCCCATAGAAGCTGTTGACAAGCTCGATTTCTACCATGATGCGGAGTGTGAGAATTCTATTGAGTTTTATACCTTAATTGACAAGATTTTTACGGCTCAAAACAACAGAAAAAGCTGGTGGGATGCGCCTAAAAAGACCTGGAAGCTGACTTTTCGCAAAAATGCGGTAACGAGAAAGAAGCTTGAGAACTTTTTTCTTGCAAAACGTGGAAAATTTCGTTCTTTCAAGTGGGTTTGGAAGAAAGAATGCGGCGGTGACGGAAAAACTTATAATGTAAGATTTGATACTGACAAACTCGAAACTTCAATATCCGAGATGGGTTACGGCGAGCTGCAAATCGAGCTCAAGGAGGTATTTCCCAATACTAATCCGGCTTTTGAGGTTGAGAAAGATGAAATAATCCCGAGAAAACTGCTGAAAATCGAGATGGCGGGCGGTTCTATTTATGTTTTGGACAATGAAACGCTTGATGTATTGCAATATAACGGGGAATCTTATCTCGGGGCGCCGCTTTCTCACGGAGAGATTGTTAAGGACGACAACTCCAGTGTTTCTAAGCTTAGCATTGAGCTTTCTAACGTTGCGTTGTCGATTTCCGGCATTATCGGAAACCGCGGGGATGTTGTGACGAATGCGCCTGCTATTCTTTTGCTTATTTTTCTGGATGTTAACACAAATCAGATTATTCCCAATCTCAAGCAGGTTCTGTATGCCGGCAGGTGCAATAATTTGAAGCTTGATTACGAAAATGCGAAGATGGATATTGAAACAGAGCTTGGCGGGTTCGAGATTCAGGCTCCTGTTATGAAATACCGGACAGGCTGTCAGGTTAGGCGTTTTAAAGATTGCAGATGCGGTTATACAGGGGAAGAAACTTCTTGTGACAGGACTTTTGACAGGTGCAAAGAGCTCGGAAATCAGGCGAATTTTCGAGGATTTCCGCAAATGTTTAATGAGCTTGTTATCAAAGTTTAGATATTATGTTATGATATAGGCGGACAAAAATAATTTCTTAGAGATATAGTTTGGCGCTATATCTCTTTTCTTTTTCATTGAAAATATGATAATATTCAGACGATGAAGAAATTTTTGATAACAATTCTGCTAATAATGTCAATACTGCCCGCAGCAGCAAAAACGCTGACCGGCGGAGTTGTTTATACGGCGGAAAGTGCACGTGAGGCGGCATTTGAGGGGATAGAGTATGAAATATCCATGGAACCGTTCAAAAAATATATGAAAGACCCCGGTTTTATAGCTGCGGCAAAGACGGAGGGCGGGAAGCCCAGGGTTAGCAAGCGTGGACGATGGGTTACTTATTTTTCTGATGGAAGTTATTGTGTAACATATAGTGACAAAATGTATGTATACTATTATGATAATAGCGGAATTTTAGGATATATTGAAATTAACTTAAGAAAAAATAATATATATCCGTTCATTACAAAAAAATATGACCTAAATGGGCGTTTAGTTGGTGTGTTTTTTGTTGTAAGTAAAGACGAATCATTTGTTTATACACATGACAAAAAATTGGTAGGGCATTGGATAAATGACACACTTTATGATGAAAAAGGTGTGATAGAGGGGAAAAGGAAGAGTTCTAAAAATTAGTCAAATATATTTGATTTAGAGAACAAGCTTTTGCTTGTTCTTTTTTGTTGCATTTTTTTAAATGAAAGGGGATTAAAGTGAACTTTAAATTTCAAGGGAAGAATTTGGGTATAGATTCAAATTCAAACGAATTGTCGGGCTGGTATGAAGACTTTCTTGAAAATCTTCGCGCAGGAGCGGAAAGATTTCGAGCAGAGTATAGCGAAACAATGAGGGAGTATGTAACAGAGCAAAAAAACGTACTGGAAGAGATAATAGAAACAGTAGATAAAGCCGGCTCGAGCGAAGAACACCAGAGCGCTCTGGAAAGATTTCTGTTCGGTGCAAATAACAAAGAAAAATTTCAGCAAAATCTCAACGAATACACTGAACATATGGAAAATATAAAAGCAATAAACGAGCGCTATGCAGACGATGAAGACAAAAGGAAATCAGCGCTCTTTCTACTTCGCCAGAACAGGAAACAGAGCTCCGGATTCAGTGGAAGTGGCAATGATGAGAATCAGGACGGTTTTGTAGGCAAAAATCTGAACCGTTTTTTGAAAAAAATCGTTGTAGAAATAAAACGGAAAATATGTGAATGGCAATGTCCGGAAAAATATGCTATATTCGCAATGTAAGTTTAGAAAAAGGTAAAAAATGAAGAAAATTTTGATAACAATTCTGCTAATAATGTCAATACTGCCCGCAGCAGCAAAAACGCTGACCGGCGGAGTTGTTTATACGGCGGAAAGTGCACGTGAGGCGGCATTTGAGGGGATAGAGTATGAAATATCCATGGAACCGTTCAAAAAATATATGAAAGACCCCGGTTTTATAGCTGCGGCAAAGACGGAGGGTGGGAAACCCAGAGTTAGCAAGCGTGGACGATGGGTGGCTTATTTTTCTGATGGTGATTATGCTGTTATTTATAAGGCAAAACCTAATTATATGTATCAATATGACAAGAATGGGTGTCTAATCTATATAGTAATTACACAGAGGAAAGGCAAAACTTACCCATATATTACAAAAAAATATGATGTGAACGGTAATTTTGTGTGTGTTTTTTTTGTTGTAAAGCAAAATGAATCATATGTATATAATGCTGATAAAAAATTAGATGGTCATTGGGTCAACAATACTCTTTATGATAGTAATGGGCGAGTTGTAGGTTCAAGATATATTACAGAATAATTAATGACAATTTACTTAATCAGGTAAAAGAAACATGCAATAGGCATGTTTCTTTTTTATGTAAAAAGAAGGGGGACAGTTACAATGTTAAACTACAATTCATTTGAGGGGCCAGATAAGGGCAAACAAACAGAATGGTATGAAGACTTTCTTGAAAATCTTCGCGCAGGAGCGGAAAGATTTCGAGCAGAGTATAGCGAAACAATGAGGGAGTATGTAACAGAGCAAAAAAACGTACTGGAAGAGATAATAGAAACAGTAGATAAAGCCGGCTCGAGCGAAGAACACCAGAGCGCTCTGGAAAGATTTCTGTTCGGTGCAAATAACAAAGAAAAATTTCAGCAAAATCTCAACGAATACACTGAACATATGGAAAATATAAAAGCAATAAACGAGCGCTATGCAGACGATGAAGACAAAAGGAAATCAGCGCTCTTTCTACTTCGCCAGAACAGGAAACAGAGCTCCGGTTTTAAAGGAGATGATGATGAGGAAAATCCGAATGGTTTTGTCGGGGAAATGGTTGAAGGGATGTCGGATGAGCTGTCAGACGGTTTGACAAAAATGTTAACGGATTTTGAAAATTTTGAAACGAATTTTAAAAATCTCGGCAAAAATCTTGCCAACGAGATGATAAAAATCTCCGCTGATGCTCTGATGAGTATGATATTTAATGAACAAAACGCAGCAAATGCAATTCAGGCGATAAGAGCGTCTTACGGAGCTATTAAGGCCGTGGGAAGCGGAATTAAGGGCTTTTTCCAGGGCGGTTGGGCAGGTGCTATAGCAAATGTTGCCACTGCTTCTAAGCACCATTCCGGCGGAATCGTTCCTGATGGTGCGAATGTCAATCTTCCGGGTACAGATGAGCAGCTGGCGTTATTGAAAGGAGGAGAAAGGGTTCTGAGTCCGGGGGAAAATGTTGAATATGACAGAAATTCCGGCGGAAGTAACGTTGTATTCAATAATTTCAATATTAAGGCGTGGGATTCTAAGGATGTCCAAAAGTATTTGCTGGAAAACAAGCAGCTGCTTAATGCAATTACTTTTGAGGGAATAAAAAATAACAACAATCATTTAAGAACAATGGTACGAAATGCGTAATAAAAAAAGGAGGATTTTTATGAAGAATTTATGCAATTTTGCGTGTGAAACAAAAATTGATGGGAAAAACTACAAGCTGGAGTTTGATAACAGGGCTTATGGCACTGTTGAAAATCTATTGGATAAGGGAACTTTTAAAATTTTTCAGTGTTTTGTACTGGATAATAATACTAAACTTCAAGATTGTTTAGAGATTTTTTGTGCAGGTTTGATTAAGAATCATTCTTCTGAAGAAATCGAGGCGGTGAGAAAAGCTCTTGATGAAAATCCGGCTATTTTGCATAAAAATTTGCACGCTTTGCAGTTTGCTTATGCAAAACCATTGATTTTGCCGGAGGTGGCAAAAGAAGTATTGGAGAAAAATAACAGATTAAAAAAAAAGACGAAAAAAATGAAAGCGAACTAGAATTCGACTGGGTGTCGATGTATGCAGCAGCGAGAAGTATTCTTGGATGGAGTGATGAGGAGTTTTTCGCTGCTACACCCAGAAAATATTATGCTCATTATTTTGCTTATTGCAAAATGCATAATATTTTGTCGGAAAAGCCGGCGCTTAATCCGCTTGTCGGGAAAGAGGCGATAAAATGCCTTTCTCAAATTGCCGGAAAAATCAGATAAAGTTGAGGAGAAAAGGGATGGAAGAAAAAATTAACGCTCTGCTGGAACAGGTAGGGCGACCTTATGAAATGTTTAACGACGATGGTACATATCAAGGCTGTTTTTATCCTGTTCAGTTTTTGTACCCTGAAAAACCCAGGTACAGAATGCGTTCTGAAGATGATGATAAAAATTATTGCTATGGAATATCCAAACTGCAAAAACATTGTATAGAAATTCCTAATGAGGAACTGAAAATGGGCGATATTGTTGCTACCAAGTTTAGAGATGAGCTGCATGTCGCAATATATTACAAGTTCGGTAAGCTTATTCATGTTTTTCGCGGATGTTCTCTTCAAATTGGTCGATTGAAGATGTTTAAAAATTATAGATGTTTTAGGGTGGTGTAATTATGGCGGTAGCTACTTTAATAACAGCGATTGGGTCATCAATAGGCGCTGTTTTATCTTCAATAAGCGGGGCTCTGGCAGGAACCGCATTTACGATAGGTACATTTTCTGTGACCTGGGGAATGGTTGCTAATGCTGTGATTTTTGGCGGCCTTGCTGTTTCTTCAACTCTTGCTGCAACAATGAAGCCGGATTTTTCTTCAATGTCGCCCACATACGGTCAGGGGATTAAACAAACACAGACAAATCAGGATTTGCCGATTCCGCTTTTATACGGCACATGCAAGCTTGCCGGCAACAGAATCTGGCAGGATGAGGATTATTTGACTACAATCAAAAGAATTGTTGCATTTGCCGAGGGCGAGATTTGCGAATTTTCTGATATCAGGCTGAATGATATACCTATTAACGAAATCAGCGGGATAACCGTAAACAGGTATTATGGAACGCGTGATCAGGTCGTTGACCCTATTGTCGGCGGTTCTACTCAGGCTGAAAGAGCCGAAAAAGTGGGTTCTTTAAGGGATGTGGCTTATCTTGCAATCAGCGTGCCCCGCTCTGCGAAAATTGATATGAATTACAACCTTACTGCTGTTGTAAAGGGCAGAAAAGTAAGGGTTTACACAAGTTCGTATTCTTACGAGGTCAAATACAGCGAGAATCCTGCGTGGGTTATGTTTGACTTTTTGACTTCTTACAACGGGCTCGGGCTCGGGATTAATAACTATGGAAATATCAGTGATGATTTGGTTTCAGAGTTGTTTGATCTTGATAGTTTTGTTGAAGCTGCGGAGTTTTGCGACGAGCTTGTGGATGGGAAACCCAGATTTACTTTCAACATGATTTTTGACTCACAAACTTCTGCAAGAACGCTTATTGACGAAATTTACCGTTCTTGCAGGGGCGGGTTATTTATTAAAAACGGGAAACTTCAGTTTAAAATTGACAAACCGGAGCCTGTGAGCAAGGTATTTACGCAGAATGACATTTTAAAAGGCTCTGAAACCTTTGAAACTCTGCCAAAAGAGGAGCATTATGATATTTTGAAGTGTGAATATATTTCTCCGGATCATGAATGGCAAAAAGTCGAGGCTTTTGCGGAAATTCCCGAATACAGGGATGGCGTGCCGGTTGAGCATTCGGTGAATATATATTCCTGTACCAATTTTGCTCAGGCTTCGCGTTTGGCATGGTATTATGTCAATTCTAAGATTTTGCAGCCTTATTTCGGTTCGTTTAAGACCGATTATCGTGCTTATGACCTGGAAGTTGGCGATGTTATTATGTTTGATTCGCTTCTTATGGGGCTGGAGCGTTACAAAGCTAAAGTTGTAAGTGTAAAAGACGATGGGGCGGGCGTTTTCACTGTTGATTGGCGAACTTATGATGAACGGCTGTATTCTGATGAGCTGGGGTCAAAGGAACCGAGGGTTCTGGTGTCAAATCTCGGCGATTTATACGGATATCCTGATGATGTCGTGAATTTTAATGTTGTGCAAACGAATAATTTGTTCAATTTTGTATGGCAATACAACAAATGCGCAACGGATATGTACGAAATCAGGATGGGTGAAAGCTGGGAAAACGGAACCATTCTTGCCTCCAGGATAACCCAAAACAGCGCTTCGATTGTGATTCCGACTGCCGGATTGTATAAATTCTGGATAAAGGCCTTTAATGGCTACAATTATTCAAAAAATCCAACAATGGACATCATAAGTGTGGATAGTGTGCCCAATCTTAACGAAATTGTGAAGATTGATGTGCTCAAAGACCTTGACGGCGTTTTCAGTGAGCATATGAAGTCTTATCACAATACGCTTTTGTTAAAAAAGAACACAGATGTTGTGTGGCACCGGCTTGACCAGAAATGGAGCAAGGAGCCCGGCTATTATCAAACCGCCGGTAAGTGGGGAAGCACTGTTTTTGAAAACGGTGAATATGAAAGTCAGGTTTTTGACATTGGCGGGGTGCTCAAAAGCGTTGTGACATTTGATTATGACTTTTTATCTGCGGATGAGCAGAATACTGTTGTAATCAAGTGGGCATATTCTGACGACGGGCAGGATTGGACGGAATGGAGCATTGTGAATAACGGAACTTACACTTTCAGGTATTGCAAGTTCCTCATAACGATTCATTCTTACAACAATGTTCAGACCATATTGACGAATTTCAAGGTTTCTGTGGATGTTCCTGACAAGGAGGTTGTTCAGGAGCTTGAAATAATTGAAACCTCGGGGCTTTTGGTTGATTATGATTTTATAAACCCTCCGTCGATTGTTTGTACGGTTAATGACTCCATAGATGCTTATGTTGTTGTTGCCGAAAAGACTAATAAATCGGCGTTATTAAAGGCTTATAAGAATTCCGGTGAATTAACTACCTGCAAGATAAGCTTTAGGGCCAAGGGTTATTGATTTTTGGGGGAAGGTTGTTGCAGCCTTCCCTTTTTTTATGCGCTTGTTGACCCATTGAGCTCTAATTTTCGTTTTGACCTAAGCGGCTCAATGAAATCTGGTATTGTAATCCTGAAAGGAGATTACAATGACAGAACAAAACAGTAACACAAATCTTGAAGAGCTTTATCCCTGGATTGACGATGTCACAAAAGAGGGAGCGGATTACGAGCCTAATGATTTGAACAACAACCTTATGCACCTGAAATATGTTCACAGACCTAAAAACGTTGCGGGAAGAAATATCGGCGATATTTTCTGGACAATGAGGGTTGATGAAACTATAAACGGTGCTTATCCTTGTGATGGCGGAGAGTTTATGGAGGATGATTTTTCCGGCGAGAACAATCCTTATGAACTTCTGGTTCTGGGCAGGATTCCCAGCGTGACTTATGCGGAATATGCTGCACAAATGGAAGCTAACAACGGAAATTGCGGCTTTTTTGCGCTGGATACGGAGAATAACAAGTTCAAGCTGCCGACATTGCATAAAATTTCAATTGAGGCTACGAAGATTACCGGGAATATCGGGGATTACATACAAGATCAGATTGTTAATATAACCGGTAAATTTGGTTCAGATGACCGTATGACACAGATTGCAGAAGGTGCTTTTTCTGCTGCAGCAGGCACATATAATACCGGTTCTACCGGCTCAGAGGTGGGTACAGCATTTGAATTTAGCGCTTCTAAGGTTGTAAATACCGGTGACCGCGTCAAACCGCGCACTATCTCATTGAGAGCAATGGTGCAGCTGGCAAATGAAGTTGATGATGCGGTATCTATTGAATCTTATACAAACAGGATAGAAATTAAAACGCAAGAAGGCATTTCTGCGCTTAGTAATGCTTCGTCCTGTTTGACGCAATCTCAGGTAACCAATTGCGTTCTTGAATCGCCTCGAAAAATTAATGTTGAAATAAATTCGGACGGGCAACTTGTATTAAAAGCCGGGTCAGTTGTTGTTTATCCCGATTCTGCAACAAAAACTTTCAAAGAATATACAACTACAAGAGATTATGTTTCTACCGGCTTTAATAATCGCCAACAGACTTTATTGCTGAATATGCAAGGAGGGGAAGAATCATGGGGAACCTTAGACGGTATAGCTGCAGAACTTTATTGCTCAACCACAACGCCTGTTATAAGCGGGCAATACGCTGTCTGGCTTAATCTTGAAACTTTTGAAACTAAATTTACCAATGATTCCGGCTCATCATGGCAGAACATAAGGTATTCAATGCCTTTTGTTATTGCAACCTGCTCCGCTTCTGCCTACACTTCGATAGATTCTGTGCTGGATAATTTTACGTTCTTTGGCACTTATTTGATGGTCAGAGATGATGTAAAAGTTCTTGCTCCGTCAGGAAGAAATCAGGATGGAACGCTTAATAACAAGTTGATTACCTCTGTTATGAGCGGTCATAATTACAACTTTAACGGTACGACAGACGCCCATCTTCTTCTGGGTAATGAGGATAATAGTGACAACGGTGGTGTTATATGTGCTGCATATTATGATTATAGCTACAATAATGAGAAAAATACTATACAATTAATTGACACTGAATATACCTGTGCATTATGCGGTGAAATGAAAATCGTTAATAGCCGCATAACCTATCTTAAAGAAGATGAAGCAATAAAATTATTAAATATACAACAGGTAACACATGCAGGTATGCCGTCAAATTCAGTTCAAGTCTTAAGCTGGCCGTCTTCCGGCTCAGTTTTCACAGCACCTGCAGATGGTTATTACCATGCAAGAGGTTATTCCCAAACTAGTGCCTGGACTTCTTTAAGTTTGGATAATATTGAGGGTAAGCTGGGTTCTCAAGAAGTAGTCGCCGGTATAGCTGGTTCAGGGCTCTCTGTTTATCTTCCGGCGGCAAAAGGACAACGTGTGTCTATTCACTATACAAATCTAGGGGATTGGCCTACTAACAATGTATATAGAGAATTTAGGTTCATACCGACAAAAGGCGCAGCAGGGGAGGTTTAGTAATGACAAAATATTATATTTCAAAAGACAACAGAATAGTTTTATTTGATGAGGATTTGCAAAGGCTTGTCACTACATTGCGATTTATGCCGCAATATGCCGGGCTTGAGATTCTTGAGACGGGTAAAGAAATTATCCAGTGGAACGGTGAGTTTGTCTTTAAAGAAGACATCCAGTCTGAACTTTTTGCAGAAGCCAAGGCAAAACGGCTGGAAGAAAACAAGGAAGCCTACAATGCAGCGCTAAAAGCCGGCGTAACTTATAAAAATGCGTTATTTGACTGCGATACGCTCGCTGCGGTGCGGGTAATGGGGCAAATGGCGGCTATGCAGGCGATGGCTATATCAGAGGAGCCGACGATTGATTGGTTTGATTATGATTATCAGCCTGTGACATTGACAACAGAGGAGTTTTTGGAGCTTGCTGGACTGATAACGCTGAATACGCGTCGGATTGAGACATTGAATTGCGGATTTAACACTGCTATTTCTGGCGCTGAGAGCCTTGCGGAGCTGGAGGCGATAAATATTTCATATTCAGCGGAGCAAGAATCCGCAGAGGGTTCTTCTTCCGGCGAAAATTTGGCAACTGAGGACGAAATTCAAGATTAGAATTAGGAAAAAGGAGGATTATTATGAGTAACAAAGTATTAGAAATTTTAAAGGCAATTTTGACAATGGCGCTTCCGCATATCAAGGAACTGGTTGAATCAAAGGTCGTTCCTGCGTTAAAGCGCAAGGCTTATGAGCGGCTGGACGATTTTGCTTCGGATAGAATTGAGGATTTGACCGAGCTTTATGAAAAAATCCTGAAAACCGAAAATTCAGCAAAAAAAGAGGCTCACCTTGAGGGGTTTAAGCTCGGTGTTGAGGCAATTTGCGCAATTGGCAAGAAGCTCGTCGATGCGGGCGAAGTGTTGAAAGGACAATTGGAAGCTTAGAATGGAAAAATTTATAGAATATGCTCCAATAATTATTGTTGTGATGGGTTTTTTCGTGGCGTACAAGGTTTTTGTCACCCCGGAGCAGCTTTCGGCGGTAAAGTCTGCATTGATTGAATATATGGCGGAACATTATGTCTCGGACAAGACTTATCGCGAGAATCACAGGAATTTGCAGGAGCAGCTGTCGTTGATTCATCAGGATATCAATGATGTTAAGAACTTATTAATCCAAAGAAAAGGGGAATAATGCAATTATCCGAGTATTTTAAGCTGGAGGAGTTTACGAATTCCGACACAGCGAAAAGTAAAGGCATAAATAATACACCTGACACGCAGGTTTTGATAAATATTGTGCGCTTGCATGACAATACGCTTTATAAACTGCGCAAAAACCTCGGGCATCCGGTGATTATAACCAGCGGCTACCGTTGCAAAGCACTGAATACGGCTGTTGGCGGGGCTGCAAATTCACAGCATTTAACCGGTGAGGCGGCTGATTTTGTTGTGCAGGGGCAAACAAACGCGGCAATATTCAACTGGTGCAAAAAGAATCTTGAATTTGACCAGCTTATACTTGAGCAGTCCTGTTCTTCCTGCTGGATTCATATTTCTTATAAACTCAAAGGAAACCGGCGGCAGGCTTTGAAATTTGACGGAAAAAAGTATATTTGTGCATGATAGTGATTTCTGGTGCTCCCGCGGCAAGGCGGGGGCTTTTTTTTACTGGCAAAAACTTGCATCGCCCATGTCCGTGCATTTTGCACTGTATTTTTTCGGCGGATCAGCTTCCATGTTCCTTACGCGTGTGTAGTTCAGTGTGTTATATCGAAACGGAACCACGGTTACGCCGGAGTTTGTTGAGGTGTTTTTGACCCTTGCGGCGGTTGTTGAGTAAGAAGATGGGCTCAAGGAAGCAGGTCTGTAAAGATAATTGCCAGAATATCCGCTTCTTGAGTGCGTATAGGTCGAATTAATCGACGGAACGGACGAATTGTAGTTTGAATATGAGCTGTATGAGGATGAGCCGGAGCGTGCGGCAGAATTGTAATAAGAATGCGACGAATAATAGCTTCTGGCTGTATTTGCGGCGGAGCCGTAGCTGTTTGAATAAGCTAAAGCGCAGGAAACAGAAAAACAAATGCCAATTAACAATAATAAATGCTTCATGATTAAATTTTAGCACATTACGCAAGAAATTCGCACAAAATTTCATTGGAAACGAGAATCCCTTGCGTTGTAAGCTTCCAGCCCTTTTCAGTTCTTGTCAAATGGCCTGTTTTTTCGTATTTTTTGAGGATTTTTGAATATTTTTCATCAAAATTGATTGAAAATTTCTTGTTAATTTTTTCGGAATCAATCCCTGCGCAGCGCCTGAAACCGAGGAAAATTTCTTCTTCAAGCCTTTCTTCGGGCATGATTTTGTGCTGATTTTCAGGTTTTTGCGGGTTTTTCAGGTAGGATTCGAGATTTGTGAAGTTTGAATATCTTACCCCGTCAATATAACCGTGCGCAGCAGCTCCAAATCCGTAATATTCTTGGTTTTCCCAGTAATTCAAATTGTGGCGCGAGAATTTGCCTTCACGGGCAAAGTTGCTGAACTCGTAATGTTCAAAATCCGCCAAAATTTCTATTGCTGCAAGGTACATTTCGGCCTGCGCGTCATCGTCAGCGATATTTGTGAATTTTTGTTTTGAAAACGGCGTTCCTTCTTCGATTTTTAAACCGTAAAGCGAAATATGCTCAGGATTCAGCGAAACGGCGGTTTTTAAGTCTTTTTTTAACCCTTCGGTGCTCTGCTCCGGCAGCCCGTATATGAAATCCAGATTTATGTTGTCAAATCCGGCTTTTCTGGCGTTTTTATAAGCCAGAACGGCCTGCCCCGCGCTATGCAGGCGATTGGCGATTTTCAGGATTTTATCGTCAAAAGACTGAACCCCGAGGCTCAAACGGTTTATCCCGCATTGCTTTAAGGCTTTTAAATATTCAAAATTGACGGAATCCGGATTTGCCTCGAACGTAATTTCTGTGTTTTCATCGAAATTCAGGCAGTTTAAGATTTTTTCAACCTGTGAAATCTCCAGCAGCGATGGCGTTCCCCCGCCAAAGTAAATGGTTTTGAGCAATTCGCCTTTGTATTTGTTTTTTATCTCGGCGAGGAGTTTTTCAATGAAGGCGGCATGTTTTTCAGGCATATTGTAAGAAACAAACGCGCAATATCCGCATTTTCGCCTGCAAAAAGGGATGTGAATATAGGCACTTTGCGGCATTAAATCAATCTTTCGTGTTTAAAATGCTTTTCGCCGGAGCAGTATTCGCCTGCGATTTGGCCGTTGCCGTAGAGTTTGTATTTGTAAATTGTCAGCCCCTCAAGCCCGACAGGGCCTCTGGCGTGGGTTTTGTTGGTGGAAATTCCGACTTCTGCGCCGAGCCCGTACCTGAAACCGTCGGCAAACCTTGTAGATGCGTTGGCAAAAACGCCAGCCGAGTCAACAAGATTCATAAAAAGTTCAATATTTCCGGGGTTTTTGGACAAAATGCAATCGGTGTGCCCTGAGCCGTAGATGTTTATGTGGGCGATTGCGTCGAAAATGTCTTTTACAGCCTTGATTGAAACGGTTTTGTCGCCGTATTCGGTCGCCCAGTCTTCTTTTTCTGCAGGTTCAAGGTTTTTGCAGATTCGCCTGCATTCTTCATCTGCTTTGATTGTGACATTGTTGTCCTCAAAGGCTTTTACCAGCTCCGGCAAGAAATCTTCAAGGATATTTTTGTTAATCAAAATTGTTTCAACTGCATTGCAGGCGCTCGGGTACTGGATTTTTGCGTCAAGACAAATATTTACGGATTTTTGAATATCCGTTGTTTCATCCGCGTAAATGTGGCAAATCCCCGACGCATGCCCCATTACGGGGATTTTTGTGTTCTCCTGAATGTATTTTACCAGCGCATTCCCGCCGCGCGGGATAATCAGGTCAATATATTTGTCCATTTTCAGCATTTCGTTTACGTCTTCGCGGGTCATAAGCAGATTTATCGTGCCTTTCGGGAACTCCGGAATCGCAGACAGCGCTTCATTTATGAGTTTTGCAAGAATTATGTTCGTGTTTGAAGCTTCTTTGCCGCCTTTTAGCAGAACTGCGTTTGCTGATTTTACAGCAAGGGCGGCAATTTGCGGGATTACATCGGGCCGCGCCTCAAATATAACGCCTATTACGCCAATAGGGCAGCTGACGCGGAACAAATCGAGCCCGTCATCAAGCCGCATTGCCCATTGCTTTTTATTTACGGGGTCTTCGAGGTTTGCAACATCTTTTATCCCCTGAATCATATCTCGCATTTTGTTTTCGTCGAGTTTAAGCCGGTTGAATGTGGAAGCTGAAATTTCTTCTGCTTCAAGCATTTTCGCCGCTGCTGCAAGGTCTTTTTTGTTTTCTTCAAAAATCTTTTCTTTATTTTCTTCAATTTTTTCGGCAATTTTTAAAAGCGCGCGATTTTTCACCTCGCTGTCCAGAGAAGCAAGCGTGTAGGAAGCCAGTTTTGCGTTTTGTGCCATAGTTTGAAGAGTTGTGGTCATTTATTTTGTCCTTTTTTTATAAAAGTGCGATGTTGTCGCGTGTGATTATTGCGTCGTAATTTTTGTAGCCGAGAATGTCCAAAATATCGTCGGAATGGTGGCCGAGGATTTTTTTGCAGTCCGAACAGTTGTAATTAATCATTCCGCGTGCAAATTCGTTGCCATCTGTGTCCAGAATGCTTACGATTTCGCCTTTCTGGCAGTCGCCCTCAATATTTAAAACACCTATGGGCAAAAGGCTTGTGAATTTTTTCGTTAGAGCTTTTTTTGCGCCGTCATTTACGGTCAAACGCGCTTGAATATTTGTTGCATAAGCAATCCAGCGTTTTTTGTTGGCAAGAGTTTCTGTGGGCAGGAAAATCGTGCCCAATTCCTCTTTTTCAAAAATCCGCTGAATGACATGGGGCTCTTTTCCGTTGGCGATAATGCCTGCGCCGCCGGAGCGGGTGATTACTTTCATCGCTTCGAGCTTTGTTTTCATTCCTCCGCGTCCGCCGCTGGATGCGTTTTGGGCGTAGCTTTCAAATTCTTCATTTACTTCCTGCACAACCTCGATTTTCTTCGCATTCGGGTTTTCTTTCGGGTTGTCGTCAAAAAGTCCGTCAATATCGGACAAAACAACGAGCAAATCTGCGTCAAGTTCGCTTGCAACAAGCGCGGAAAGCTTGTCATTGTCAGAAAAACTGATTTGGAATGCGTCTTTGTAAAAAGCAAGCTCTTCGGTCGAAACCGTGTCATTCTGGTTGATTACAGGGATGGCTCCGAGCGAAATCAGCGTGTTCAGCGTGTCATGCAGGCTCAAATATTTAATTCTCTGGGTAAAATCTTCTTCTGTTAAAAGGATTTGGGCGGTTGTAAAACCGTATTTGTCGAAACCGTCCTCATAAATCGACATAAGCCGCGATTGTCCGACCGCTGCGCAGGCCTGTTTGACGGACATGCTTTCGTTTGAGTCAACGTTCAGCCTTTTTGCCCCGAGCCCTACGGCTCCGGAGGTTACGATAATGACTTCTTTGCCCTGTTTTTTGAGTTTTGCGATATCTTCAATGAAAGTGTAAATTCTTGAAAGCGAAATTTCCTTGTCGTCATTTCTGAGGACATTTGTTCCGAATTTAAAGACGATTCTTTCCGAATTTACTATTTTTTCTCTAATTTGCGCCTGATTCATAGGGTGATTATAGTTAAAACAACAAGAAAAGTAAATTGCGCTTATTTTAGCCCTCAAAATAATCTTCAAGAATTTCAAGTTCGGGTTTTTGCGTGCAAATCCGGCATTTTACACCCGCAGGAAGCGTGATTTTCTCTTTTTCGTGCCCGATTTTAAGCCCGGAAATGATTGGAATGTCTTTTTTAAGCTCAAAAAAGATGTTTTCAAAATATTCCTGCGAATCCAGCCCCGTAAAATCACCGGGCACTATTGCGGAAAGATTTTTTTTGAATTTTCCGATATTTAAAAGCTGCGTAAGCATTCTGTCGATTTTGTAAGCCGGCTCTGCAACATCTTCGATGAATAAAACAAAATTTTCATCTGGAACAAAATCAAGCCCCGCAAGAGAGGCAATTGTCGCCAGATTTCCGCCCCAGAGCCGCCCTGTTGCAGTTCCTTGCTTGTAAATTTTAGGATTTTCAAGCGGAAAAACCTTTTGCTCACCCCAAAAAACATCCCAAAACGCTTTTTCCGTAAAAGAATCCGGTTTTTGCGAAAAATCTGCGCACGCCATTGGCGAAGAAAATGTTACAAGTCCGGTTTTCTTAAAAAACATGAGCGAAAGTGCCGTTATATCCGAATGTCCGGCGAAAATTTTGGGATTTTTTTTGATTATTTCATAATCAATTTTATTAACCAGCCGCAATGCCCCGTAACCGCCGCGTGTGGCGATTATTGCGGAAATTTCTTCGTCAAGAAAAAAATCATGGAGCGCTTTTAGCCGTTCTTCGTCGGTGCCGCAAAGATAGTTGTGCTTTTGGGCGGAGTTTTCGGAGATTTTGACTTTGAATCCCTGATTTTCAAAATAATTTTTCGCATTTTCAAGCTGTGAAAGCTCCTTAATCTCGCCTGAAACCGACAACAAACCAATTGTGCCGCCTTTTTTCAGTTTTCGGGGTTTAAGAATTTTCATAAAATGCGCCTTTTTAAAAATTTTCAATTATAATTATATTATCATATTGGAAGTTATCCGCATAGCACGGGGAAAGTGTTTTGACAGAAAGATATTTACCGTTATACAGAAAATACCGGCCGCAGACGTTTCATGATTTGATTGGTCAGGAAAATATCGTAAAATCGCTCAGCAACGCAATAAAACTGGGCAAAATTTCCCATGCTTATCTTTTGTGCGGCCCGAGAGGAACCGGAAAAACTTCATCTGCAAGGATTCTGGCAAAATCGCTTAACTGTGCGGAGGGCCCGACCCTCACTCCCTGCGGAAAATGCCCCAGCTGCCTTGATATTATGAATTCCACGCCGATTGATGTTGTGGAAATCGACGCTGCGAGCAACAGAAAGGTCGAAGACGCGAGAAATATCCTCGAAAAAATCCAGTTTGTGCCGGTAAACGGGCGTTATAAGATTTATATCATCGACGAAGTCCACATGCTGACAACAGAAGCGTTCAACACGCTTTTGAAAACCCTTGAAGAGCCGCCGGAGAACGTTATTTTCATCCTTGCGACAACAGAACCGCACAAAGTGCTCGAAACCATCATTTCAAGGTGCCAGCGCTTTGATTTTCGCAGGATTACAACCGAAGATATTGTAAATCACCTTGAAAAAATTGCAGAAAAAGAAAATATAAAGATTTCAAAAGACGCGCTTTTCACTATTGCGAGAAGTTCTGCGGGCGGAATGAGGGATTCGCTGGCGCTTTTGGACCAGTTGAGCGTAATGGACGCACAGAAAGAAATCACGGCGGAAGATGTCAATGAAATGCTCGGAAGGCTTTCTTTTGACACGCTTTTTGACATCGGAAAGTGCATTTTTGAGGCGGATTCGCAAACAGCGATTACTTTGCTTGATAAAATTTACAGCAAGGGAAATGAGCCCTATCAGATTGTTTCAAACATGATTATGTATTTTAGAAACATGCTGATTGTAAAAAATTGCGCGGATAGAAATATTGCGATGGATTTGACCCAGCTGAGCGAGCAAAATATTCTTAAATTGCGCGAACAGGTTGAAAATATTGAGGTTGAACAGCTGATTTATCTCATCGAACGCCTTTCTTATTACTCAAAAGAAATCAGAGAAACGACCAACAGGTACTTGTGGCTTGAACTTTGCGTAATCGAGCTTACATCTAATGTGAAATATTCAACTTATTCGCAGCTAATTGAAAGAATCGAGGCGCTGGAGGCGGGAAGTGTCAGCACTCCTGTTTCTTCGACCGTGACAGCCGCAAAAATCAACAAACCGGAGCCCCCGAAAACGGTTTATGAGCCTGCTCCCGCACCGCCGCCGGTTACAGCGCCTGCCGAGCCGAAAAAAGAGCCGGAAACTGCGCCTCCTGCGCCTGTTCCGCCTCAAAATCCTGAACCGGAAGAAACCGGAGAAGAAAAAACTCCGGAAACGCCTGCGACAACCGCTTCTGCGGATGGCGATATTTCTGTTATGTGGGGCGGAATCCTTGGAAATATAGAAAGTATGCCGTCAAGAATGTTTTTCCACAGCCTTTCTCGTCCGGTTGCGCTTTCGCCCGAGGAAATTGTGATTTCGTTTGCAAAAGAGATTTTTGTTAAGCAGGCAAAGGAAGATTCAAAAAATATGCCGCTTAAAAAGGCTGCAATGGAGTATTTTAACGTCAGCGACATAAATTTAACGATAAAACTCGCTGACGCCTCGGATTCTGCTCCTGTCAGCCCGAAATTGTCGCAAATTATTGAAAAAAAAAAGGAGCTGACCCCGCCGCCGCAGGCTGTGATTGAAAAGGAGCTTGAGGAAGAAAATGCGGAAGCGCTCAGTGCGGAAATTGCCCCGAAAAAGCCGTCCGAACCTCAGCCGGAAAACTATTCCGACCAGACTAGGATGGTTTTGGATTTATTCAACGGGAAAATTATTGAATAGGTTGAGTTTCTGCATTTTGTGCTGATTTGGTGTGGCTTTTGTCTTTAAAAATCAAATCCATTACCGGATGTAATATGATTTGTGAGGCAATTGGCGCGCAAATTGCCAGAATAAATACAGTTGAGACAATAGAGCTGAATTCTTTTACACCTTTCCCGAAGTGATAGTCCTTATTTGTATGAAGCAATTTGGAAAACTGTTTTTCCAGCTCTTTTTTTGAGGTTTTGTCTTTTTCAGCTTGTATTTTGTTCTGAAAACTGTCATACAAATCCAGTTTCCTTTTGTCTTCAGGATTTTTTTGAGCAAATTTTTTACTAATAAACTGGTATGTTTTGTTTTTGAATTTGTTTATAAGACTTAAATACAATCCCAGGCAGAAAGACTGATAGAGAAGCTCTTTTGTTGCTGCATATTTTTTTGATTGTTTGTTTGCATGCTTGTCGTAGTAAATAAAAGCAGGTCTTCCTGTTGCTTTCAGCGTTGTTTCGACTGCAATTGCGCAGACTGTATTTCTTGCGAATTCTGCCATTTTCGGGCTTGTTACAGTGTTTCTTATGTTGATTAATGTTTTTTGTACCGGTGAAATTTGCATAACTTACACCCTCATTCCTGTCCGATAGAACGGTGAATTTTGATTTACTTTGTAAATGTTGTAATTAACAGGCAAAGACTGCTTAAAGCCTATAGGATTCTTTTGAGCCGGAGTTACGGTTTTGGGCGTGTGAATAGCGTCAGGGTCGTAATCCGGCATTAGCTTTTTCATAACAGGCGGCATACCCAGATTGCAGAATTTCGGTACAAAATATCCCGCTGCAAGGCATATTCCAAGAAAAGAAAGCACCGAGCTTGCATTTTTCCGCTTAATTGAATCCTTTTTTGTGAGAAGTTTTGCTGCACCCTCGCCCATCATTCCGAGTGCCATTGTCGTCGGAACTCCGATGAATTCTGTCATAAGCTCTCTTAATGCTGCATATTTTCTGGCATCCGGTGCTTCTTTTTTGTCTGTAATACTTAAAATCGGTCTTACCGTGCCTTTTCCGCAGGCAATTGCGAGCACGGTATAAATCGGCTTGTTATTTTCACCAAGCCTTTCGCACAATTTATGAATAAATGGCATCTTTTTTACACTATCTATTATTAATTTGTCATGTTTCAGCTACATCACAAGTCTAAATCAAAAAATTTCCATTTCAACCCCTTATCTTTTAATTTTTTCTTATGTTAAAAGATGGACATAGAATTTATAACAATATATAATAATTAAGCATAAAAAGAGGAATTTGAGATGACAGAAGCAAGACGCTGGTATGATAAAGACCCTATTTTGAAAGAAGCGCTGGAACTTTTGAGATTGCAGCCCGCTGATACTCAGGCAGAAGCCGCTGATTATATTTTGAAGCTGCAAGAACAGGTTGCGGCGGATGTAATCGAACGTTTGTATGACACAATCACTAAATATCAGGGCAAAGGCAACAGATGGTACGACAATGACCCTGTTATGATAAAAGCTATTGAAATGCTCAGGCTTGCGCCTCCGAAAATGCAAAGATTGGCCGCTCTTAAGCTGCTTCTGGCGCTGGAAAACAAAACCTCGGAAGATATTGAATAAAAATGAAAAGCAACCTGAGAGATGTACAAAATCTTATAGATGAACGCGGAATAGAAATTCAAAAAGTCGGCATAAAAAACGTGGATGTCCCTTTGATTATCCAAAGAAAAGGAAAGGAAAATCAGGTTGTTTCTGCACGTGCAAAAATCAGCGCTTCTTTGGATTCCTGCCATAAAGGTACGCATATGTCGCGTTTTATGGAGATTCTCAACGAATGGAGCGAAAAAGAGCTCCTCGGCGTTGATATTAAAGGCTGTCTTGAGGCTGTAAAAGACCGGCTTGGCGCAAAAGCTGCGGAAGTGAAATTCACTTTCAAATATTTCATAAAAAAAACAGCTCCGGTCACAAAACAGCAGTCGCTTATGGCTTATGACTGCTCATTTGAGGGCAGGCTCGACAATAATGACCGGTATAAATTTTTCCTCGGCGTAAAAGTGCCCGTAACCACGCTTTGCCCCTGCTCAAAGGAGATTTCCGACTATTCTGCTCATAATCAGCGCGCTTTGATAAAGGTTTTGATAAGCTATGATGATGACCAACATATCTGGCTTGAGGATTTGATTTCCGATATTGAAAAAAAGGCTTCCTGCGAGGTTTATCCTATCCTTAAAAGGGAAGATGAAAAATTTGTAACCGAGCGAGCCTATGAAAACCCGAAATTTGTGGAAGATGTGCTTCGCGATGTTGTGCTTATGTTTAGAAATAACGAAATAATTAAATATTACGAAGTCGAAGTTGAATCCATAGAGAGCATTCACAACCATGAAGCCTGGGCATACCAGCTTGAGGCAAAAAAGGACGAAAAATGATTGAATTGTTTAACGAATATGTGCAGTCTATTGAAACATATGTTATGTTCAGGATAAAACAGGCTGCTGCAAAGCTGAAACCGGAGCTGGAAGCTAAAAACCGCGCGCCGATTTTTCTTTCCATGGGTGCTCCTGTGCAGGCTCCGCCGGAGTTTGTTGTTGATAAGCTCAAAAAAGCCCTTGATATGGAGGGGATTCACACTTATTCTTCACCCAAAGGCGAGGATTATTACCTTGAGGCGGTTGCTAAAAGGATGAAAAACCGTTTTGGGGTTGAACTTGACCCCAAAACAGAGATTTTTTCGCTTATCGGCTCAAAAGAGGGGCTTGCGAACCTCATAAGAGCCCTGTGCACGCCTGCGCATGATAAAAAGGACAAAGATATCATTTTGATTCCCGACCCTGGCTATGCTTCTTATAAAGAAATGCTCAAAACCAACGGCGCAATTGGATATCCGGTTCCATTGAGCAAAGAAAATAACTTTATGCCAAATCTTGATGACGTTTGGGAAAATTTGAAAAATGATGGTTTTGAGGAGAAAAAAGTAAAAGCTTTAATTATAAATTACCCCTCAAACCCGCTCGGTGCAACGTGCACGATTGATTATTTGAAAAAAGTAGTTGAATTTTGTAAAAAACACAAAATTCTTTTGATTAGTGATGCGGCGTACTGCGATTTGTACTTTGATGAGGCGCCGCCGAGCGTTTTGCAGGTCGAGGGCGCAAAGGATATTGCCGTTGAATTTTTCAGTTTTTCAAAGCCCTATGCAATGACCGGCTGGCGTTTGGGCTGGATTTGTGGAAATAAAGAGGCTGTTGGCGCTTTTGGCCGATTGAAATCAACGGTCGATACAGGACTTTTCAAAGCCTTGCAAAAAGCGGCTTCCGAGGTGTTAAATTCAAAAGAGGGCGACGATTACATAAAAGAATCGCAAAAATCGTTCAAAAGAAAGCTGGAAATTATGGTAAACGGCTTCAGAGAGCTCGGCTGGGAGATAGAGAATGTTCCTGACGCAACATTTTATCTCTGGCTGCCGGTTCCGGAGCGTTTTTGCTCATCAGAGGCGTTTACGGACGCTGTGCTGGAAAAATCCGGCGTTGTTCTTGTTCCGGGGAATGCTTTTGGCGACAGGGGTGAGGGATATTTTAGAATTTCGGCTGTTGCAACCGACGAAAAGCTGGAAGAAGTCATTTCTCGCTTAAAAGAAGATGGGTTTTATTTCGCAGGGTAAATTTCTTAAAAATATCCTTTGTTTGGCGCCTTGAAAGTGCGGGGATTTGTCTTTTCCGTTCCGATTCCTCCGGGCATTCAACATAAAAAGATTTTATATCTATTTTATTGAGCCCTCCCCCATAGTCACTCCAAAGACAAATCCCCGCACTTTCATTTGAAGTTTTTACTTAAAAAAAGCAGAAAAAAACGGACGAATTTTACTAAAATCGCCGCATTTACATTTCTTCTCCCCGAAATCCCCGCCTTTTAGCGCGACATTTTAGGGATTAGCCGCAAGTTTTGCCCCGTTAACAAAATCTGCAAGTGCATTTATACGCGCTTTCAGCGTATATTCGCATTGGATTTGTTTTGCTCTTATCGAGAGTTCAAATGCGCTTATTGCGGATTCGAACAACCCGTTAGCCCCGTTTGTTTCTTTTTTTGCCATAATACACGTTTCTTTTTAATGCCTATATTTATAAAAACAATTTAATAACAAATATTACAAAATCAACAAAAAATTGTAATATAAGTTCACAAAATTAATCATATTTACTTCCCCGCTGATAATGTTATACTGGTTATAGCTTATCCTGAGAGGTTTAAATGTCAAAAATTCTTGTTGTTGATGAAAATGAGGCAAATCTGACCGTACTTGAGAATATTCTTCAAAAAAGAGGGTATGAAACCGAGCTTTGCCGCTTGGGAGCCGGTGCTATGGCGCTTGTGCAGGAAAAACCTTATGATTTATTGTTGATAAATCCGGTTTTGTCCGACCTTGGCGGGTTTGAGCTCTGCGCAGAACTTAAAAAGGATGAGTTTTTGTCGAGAACTCCGGTGATTTTCATTGCTCCGGATGATTCTTACAATATTATGAAAGGTTATGAAGTCGGGGGAGTTGATTATATCCCTGTGCCTTTTAAGGAACCCGAGGTTCTGGGCAGAATCGGTGCGCATGTTAGAATTATTAAGCTGCAGGAAGAAATCGTTGACCAGCGCCGCTCATTTGAGGAGAAAATTCAAAAAGAAGTGCAGGATATTACCGCAACACAGATGGCGACAATCTTTTCACTTGCAAAACTTGCACAATCAAAGGACGATTCAGGGCTTCACCTTGAGCGTGTTCAGCGCTATTGCTTTGTTCTTGCCGAAGATTTGTCAAAAACTTCAAAATATTACAAGGATATTGATGAAAAATTTATAAAAGACATTCTCCACGCAAGTCCGCTCCATGATATCGGAAAAGTCGGCATTCCCGACCGGATTTTGCTGAAACCGGCAAGACTTACGTTTGATGAATTTGAAATAATGAAAACGCATACCCTGATTGGCGCAGAAACGCTCCAGCTCGTTAAATACAAATTCGGAGATAATAAATTTATTGAAATGGGGATTGATATTGCGCGTTCTCACCATGAAAGATGGGACGGAAAAGGCTATCCTCACAAACTCAAAGAGGACGAAATCCCTCTGAGCGCAAGGATTATGTCCATTGCAGATGTTTACGACGCTTTGAGAATGAAAAGGGTCTATAAAGCCGCTTACACAAAAGAAAAGGCTAATACAATTATCGCAGAAGGCTCCGGCACGCAGTTTGACCCTGTTATGGTTGCGTCATTTAAGCGTGTGGCGGACAAATTTGACGGCATTTACAGAGAATGGGCGGATTAGGCGTATGAAACTTCTTTTAAGGGGAATAGTGCCAGTATGCGCGTTTTTTCTCTCCCTGAATCCTGTTTTTGCCCAGCAGACAGTGATTACCATACCGTCTTCCGATGTTTTGCCGTTCGGACATATGATTTTGAAAGAATCGAACAGATTCAGCCCGTTTGGCGACGGTTTTGTGTCGCTTACGCCTAATATGATTCTCGGTACCGGAAAAGATACGGAGGTATCTTTCGGGGTTGGGACGAGTATTCGTGACAGAACCGATGTGAAACTCGATATGACCGCAAAAAAGGTTTTTCGTATTAAAAAGCGAACAAGGCTCACTATCGGCGGCCGCCTCCAGCCGTCTTTGACCGCAGGGGAAAAGCCTGACAGCATGATTTATGCGCATACGTCGTTTCTTGTGAAAAAAACAAGAACTACATTAACTGCCGGCACTTATGTAGCAGGATACAGCCAGATGCCTGACAGCACAGGCGTAATGCTCGGTATAGACCAGACCATCATACCTAATAAGCTCCGTGTCGTTGCAGATTGGATGTCCAGACAGGATTCCGGATGCGCTCTGGCTGCCGGCGTGAAGTTTAGACCTGTTCCCGCTACGTCATTTACGACTGCTGTTGTGATTCCGAATGACAGTGAGGACAGAGTTGCGTTTTCGTTTTCTGTTTCCCAGTATTTGGGGCGTGTGTTACCTGAAAAGAAAAAGGACGGGGAGGAGCTCTGATTATGAAAAAGTTATTCGCAGCCCTGCTTTTAATTCTTTGTACAAATTTTGTTTGTGCACAGGATTCGTTGAAAAATTTTTACAAAGCTGATTTGGAGTGCAGCAATTTCTCCGGACGGGATTTAACCGGTGCAAATTTTGAAAAGGCGGAGCTTGACGGGGTAAATTTCGAGAATGCCAACCTTACAGGCGCAAATTTCAAGGGAGCGGACATTGAGCGTTCAAATTTTAAGAATGCAAACCTTACAAATGCCGATTTTGAGGATGCGGATTTGGAAGAAGCCAATCTACAGGGCGCAATTATCAAAGGAACTAATTTTAAAAACACCGAGCTTGAATATGCAATTTGGGTGAACGGAAAAGTTTGCGGAGCCGGCTCAATCGGGGCTTGCTGGTAAGTTTTCCGAAAAGTTTCGTGATAAGGCTGTACCAGATTAGATTTTGACGGGGCGTCGGGGGAGTGAAATCGGAAGATTCCTTTTGGAGTGACTATGGGGGAGGGCTCATTAAACCAGATTGCAAGCTTTTCATGTTAAAAGCCCGGAGGAATCGGAACGGAAAAAGGAATCTTCCGATTTCACGCCGGTTGCCTTTGGTTGGCGCGATTTTTAATAATTTTGATTAATTTCCTGCAATAAACTTGCATTTAATCGCGAAAATAACGATAATATATATGGTTTTTATTTCAAAATACCCGTGAGAGTTTATTAGAAAGGGTAACACTATGACAGAATATGTATTTTTAGACGGCAAGTATGTAGATGCAGCAACAGCCTCAATTCCGGTCAGAACGCACGCTTTTTTGTACGGAACTTCGGTTTTTGAGGGCATTCGCGCTTATTATAACAAAGAAGAAGACCAGCTTTATGCTTTCAGAATGAAAGAACACTTTGAAAGGCTCATAAACAGCGGAAAAATCATGCATATGCATTCAAAATATTCTGTTGATGAGTGGTGCGGGCTTGTTAAAGACCTTTTGAAAAAGAACAATTACCGCACAGACGCCTACATCAGACCCCAGATTTATAAAAGTGCCTGCAAAATCGGCCCGGGATTGATTGACAACCCTGATTCCGTGTTGATTTTTTCATTTGCAATGGGCGATTACATCGATTTGGCAAAAGGTTTAAGCGTTTGTGTTTCAAACTGGCGCCGTGTTGATGACAATGCAATCCCGCCCCGCGCAAAAGTCAGCGGCTCTTACGCAAACACAGCTTTAATCATTACAGACGCAAGAAAAGCGGGATTTGACGACGCAATCGTGCTTTCGCAGCAAGGTTTTGTTACAGAAGGCTCTGCAATGAACCTTTTCCTTGTTGAGGGCGATACACTCGTTACAACTCAAACTACGGACAACATTCTTGTCGGCGTAACAAGAAATACTATTCTTGAACTGGCAAAAAATGTTCTCGGTTTGAAAGTTGTGGAAAGAGAAATCTCAAGAACCGAACTTTATATTGCCGATGAAGCTTTCTATTGCGGAACCGGTGCTCAGGTCAGCCCTGTTACAAGCATTGATAACCGTCCTCTGGGTACGGGCGAAGTCGGCGTTCATACAAAAGAGCTCCAGAAACTTTACTTCGACGTGGTAAAAGGCAAGGTCGAAAAATACAAAAAATGGTGCACACCTATCTATGATTAATTTCTTAGGGCTTTGTGTTCAAAATTTAACATCTGCTGTTAAATACATTTTTAACAGAAATACAAAATTCCGCTCGGTAATTTCGCAGGCGGCAATGATTAGCTATGATTCGCTTTCAATATCGCTTATTATTGTCTTTATTGCCTCTGCGGTAATTGCTTTGCAGGTTTCAAAGCAGTTTTTGATGAGCGGAGCCGAGGGTTATGTCGGCGGGTTCATTGCAGTAGCTCTTGTGCGGGAAATTGCGCCCGGATTTGCAGCTCTTGCGATAGGCGCGCGCGCCGGAACCGCGATTTGTGCGGAGGTCGCAAATATGCAGGTTACAGAGCAGATTGACGCAATAAAAACGCTCCATGTTGACCCTGTCGGCTATTATTTTGCTCCGAGAATCCTTGCTGCAGCGGTTACTGTGCCGATGGTTGTGATTCTTGCGGAATTTTTGGGTATTGTGGGCGGTATGATGGTCGCTTATGTCGCAATCGGGCTCCATCCGAACCGTTTTATGAACACGGTCTGGCTTTTCCTTAATACGAGGGATATTTACATAAGCCTTTTTAAGGCGTTTGTTTTTGGTATTTTGATTACGCTTGTTTGTGCAACGCAGGGCTATGAAACCCGCGGCGGAGCCAAAGATGTAGGGATTTCGACCACGCAATCTGCAATAAAATCCACAATTTACCTGCTTGTTGCTGATTTTTTGATTAATATTGTGTTTTATTTGTAGATGTAAGATTTGTCGAGAATCAATAGAACAATTTTTTGAACCTGAGCGCTTCGCTATACGGTTCTAAAAATTGTTCCATTGATTTTCTGATTTTGCGCCAAAGCGGTGTTAAAGACGTATAGCGAAGCGCTCAGGCTTTAAAAATTATTTCTATACACCGCGTTCGGGCGATTTTGCATTATTTCTTTGTTTTAACAAATTGTGCAACCAAATCAGCGCAAACAAGGCTTGCATAAAAACAAAGCCACGGGATGAGTATTGCGCCCGCAATTGTCAAAACAAGAACCATTGCCGCAAAGTGGAAAATAACCCCCACAGCAACGAGTAAAAGCAAGAGAATCAAATAATTCAACCAATTTTCACGAAGCAGCTCCCATCCGCGTTTGAAATTTATATAAGAAAAAACATTCAAATCTTCAGCAAAAGCCCCGCTCATCAACGGATAAAGCAGCGAATAAATTGTTGTGAGCCCGATAAGCGCAAAAATCAGCACAAAACCGATAAACGTAATCAGCATTGCAAGAATTGAGCTTCCGAGAGAAAATGCCCCCAGAAATATCAAAAGAATCACCACAGAAAAGAACATTACCGGCAAAATAAACAGAAAATGCCCGACTGCGGTTTTGATTCCGCCAAAAACAATCCTGAAAAATTCTTTCCAGCAGGGTAAAATTTCCTCTTTGTTGTTTATTCGGTTGTTTATGACGATAAACGGATACCCTGCGAGTGCGAACATTATTGCTGCCGCAAAAACAGAGCAGGTAGCCAGCAGCGCCACATAAAGGGGGACCGAAGATGTGAAAGGAAGAACCATAAACGGCACGCAAAGCACCAGAAGCGCCACAGCTGACAAAAGTCCGCCGATTGCGATTTTTCGCCCCCATTTCGGGTCTTCTTTAACAAACGTGAATGCCTTTTCAAAATTTATTTCCATAGTTATTCTCCGATAATTTCTTTTTTATTAACCCCGTTGACAAACTGTCCGGCGATTTCAGCATTTAACAATAATGTATAAAATGCAAGCGGAACAATGGCAATAATAGAGATTATTCCTAACACAAGTAAAAGAATAAAAGAAAACAACTGTGTAAGTATTGAAATTGCCGCAATCAGCCCTATGTAGAGAAGAAAGCCGAATATGTTCCCCTTTAAATATCCCCACGCGCGTTTAAAATTGAAAAAAGACAAGAATTTAAAATCTTGAGCATAAGAAATGTTCATCAAAAGACATAATGCAATAACGCATATCAGATAAGCAATAGTGGCAAAAAATGAAATAACAGAAATCATCAAAGTTCCCAACACCGGCCCGGATATGATGAAAATAGCTCCAAAAAACAGGAGAAGCGAGAAAGGAAGTACCAGAAGAAATGTTCCCGCAAATGCCTTTAATCCTATTATAAAATTTTTGCTTATCTGCCAATCCGGCATTATTTCTTCGTTTGAGTTGATTCTGTTATTTATTATCCGGAAATAATAGCCGATTGAAATACAAGCAAAAAATCCCGCAATAACAGAAGCTGCAAGCGCTACAGGTGTATTTTGCATAAAAAGTTCTCTGGACTGCTCTTTTGAAAGAAATTCTTTAATCAAGGAAAAAACAGTTGGAAATAGCATTATCAGACAGCCTATCACGAATTTTTTCCCAAAATCCTTGTCACCAAAAGGATTTGTAAAAACTTTTCTTAAATCAAACATAAAAACTCCTTTTCATAATCTCTAATTCTACTATTTTTTAAGCTTTGTTACAATCGGTTGTTTTTATAAAAATTTATTTTAATATTTCTTAACAACCACGTTTAAAAAAATAAAAAAACGGGTATATAAATAGTATAGGGTACACTAGCCAAAAGAAGGAATAAAAATATGTCTATTGATTCAGTTTCATCAGTTTCGGCTTCCGGCGCTTCTTCAGCAGCGTCTGTGGATTCAGAATACGAACAAATTAAGAAAAAATTAGCTGCTCTGGGCATTCCGTCTTCCGGTGATAAAGCGACTGACAAAGCAAAACTTGAAAAATTTGAAAGTGAAATGAAAGCCCAACAGGAAAAAGAGGCTCAAAAGGATAATGAGGCCCAAAAAGCCCAGGCTGCATCAGGCGCTGCACAGGTTCCGGCAGAATGGCAGACTTTGCTGTCACAGGTCGGGATTACTTCTTACGGTGATATTGATAAGGATTATAACAAAGCGTTGAGCATTGTTCAGGAAAAACTGGCGACTGCCCAAACCGAATCGGACAAAGAAAAATACAGAAGTCTTAAATCTCAGCTTGACTCCTTTGTAACTCAGAATTCTGCAACTTCGGCTGCCGCAAATACGGCAAAAGTAGGTTCTTCAAGCCTTGCAGAACTGAATAAGCAGTTACTTCTGGGATAAAGCAGGCTGTAAATCGATTCCAATGACCTCAATTCCCTTAAATTCCGACCGGACTTTGTACGCGTATTCGGGATTTGACTGATTCATAAGATATCCCAAATATGCGCCCAGTATCGCCTCCAGTTGTGCAACAGGGAGCATATTTGCGGGGAGCTCTCTGATTCCGAACTGGAATTTAAGGGCACTTTGGAACGCTTTGCAGTCAACGGGCGTCCTGTCTTTGTAAATTCCGGCAAGTTTTAGAGAACTTTTCAGCTCATGAATGTCGAACCTGAAAATATCAATGCCCTTATCCTTGAGTTCTTTAAAATATTCTGTTCCTCTAAAAGAATAGCGCTGAATCCATTCGCTTTCTTTGTTAATGAGCCTGTTTGTTTGAATAAGCTGGTACTGGCGCGAATAGAGCTTCCATTTTGCGTTGAGCATGGTGGGATTTTCCGGAAGAGCTATGTTAAAAACGGCATTTTGCTTGCCTACAAAGTTGTCCAGAAAATACTTTACGTCCTCCATTGTAAAAAGCTTGTCCAGAGTGATTACATTGAGCGAGGAATCCAAAACTGCTGCGCCGGTTTCGGTTGAAGCAGCAGAACCAAGCGATATTCCTACGAAATATTGTTTGTTGTGTTTAAATTCGATGTTCATTTAATAGTTTTTATCTTTTCCTTTTTTGCTGAATTGCAATACCCTGACTTTCGTATAATTTTTCAAAATTCTGCTGTGAATCCTGATAGTTTAGTACGGTGTAGTGTATTGCTTTATTTACTATGAATAGCAGAACCGGCAGTGTAATGATTATTGTTATTGCTGCAATAAAAGAATGAATCATGATTCTTTTCATGCGTTTTTTAGCATTACGTTTGTCCTCGTTTACGATATATTCTCCGAGCATTTCATTAAAAACCTCGGAGCGTTTTTCAAGCGACAGTTTTTCAAAGTAATCGACATATTTTGCGTCTGCGGTGACCACATATTTTTTTGCATGCGTTTTAGATGTATCAAACGATTCTTCAATAAAGGCACTTTCAGGCTGTGCAGCTTCTTCGTTTTCATCCGGAATATCATCGGCACTTTGCATTGTCATTTCTTCCGAATCATTCGCCATAGCGCTCATTTTTCGGATTTTTGCCTGAAGCTTTTCGATTTCTTCTTTTTCGTTAAAGTTTTCGTCGGTTATTCCAAAGCCCTGCGGTATTTCTATATCGTCGTCTTTTTCTGCCATTATCCCTCTAAAATCTGTTGATTTAATAGAAAATTTTTGTGCTAAACTGTGTATATTATACTACAATTTATATCATATACACCAGATATAAAATTTTATCCGCTAAACAGGCAAAACGGAGAGAGAAATGTTTGATTTTGACAAAAATATTTTAACCGGATATATAAAAAAGCTGAGCGAACCCAGAGTTCTCATAATTGGCGATCAGGCAATCGACGAAATGATTTACGGCGATACTGAAAGAATCTCAAGAGAAGCGCCGGTTCTGATTTTGCGCCACGCAAGCACAAAAATCATACTCGGTCAGGCCTCCAACGCAGCTCACAACCTCGCTACCCTTAATAACGGCAAGGTTTCTGCAATCGGGCTCTACGGAAATGACTACTATGCGCCCATTCTGCTCAATGCAATGAAAGAAGCCGGCATAAATACTGAATATATGGTTGAGGATTCCAACCGCCCTACCACTGTAAAATCAAGAATCTCCGGCGCAAGCTTCCATTCTGTAACGCAGCAGATTGTGCGCGTTGACAGGGTAGAAAATTCCGCTCCGTCCGCTGAAATTGAGCAAAAAGTTATTGAAAATATTGAAAAGGCAATCCCTGAGCATGATGCGGTGATTTTGTCGGATTACAATATCGGTTTTTTGACTGAAAACATAATCAGAACGGCCATTGAAACAGCAAGAAAATTCGGAAAAATCATTGTTGTTGACGCACAAAAAGACCTCTGGCGCTATAAAGGTGCATATTCTCTCACGCCGAACCAGCCTGATACGGAAAAGGCAGTCGGATACTTTATCCGGGATATCGAAACCCTTAAAAAAGCCGGAAATGACCTGCTAAAAGCCACTGAATCCGAAACCCTGCTTGTAACCCGCGGCGGAGACGGAATGGCTGTTTTCGACAAAGACGGCACGCTTACCGAGGTCCCTGTATTCAATAAAACAAGAGTTTTTGACGTTACAGGTGCGGGCGATACGGTTGTTGCGTCATACACGCTGGCTCTGGCATGCGGCGCGCCTCCAAAATATGCGGCTATAATCGGTAATATTGCCGCAAGCATCGTTATCCGCTCATTCGGCTGCGCAACGACCTCTATTGACGAAATTTTGGACAGCCTGAACAAGATGAACATGGAAAATTACACAATAAAATTATAATTTAGCGAGGAGTTTAATTATTATGGATAAACTGAAACCGTTTGATTACGTGATACTTGCAGTTATTGCAGCTGTGCTGGCTGTCGGGGTTCTCATTATAACCGGCGGAAATAAAAAACTGTCAAAAACCCCTGTTGAAGCAACAGAACCAATACAGTTTCAGGTTATGATTAAAAGCGTTTCGCTTACGGACACGGAAATTCCTTTTGTAAAGGGTGAAAAATCCTTTATTACAATCAGAAACGTGCCATACACAGAACTTGAAATCACTGATGTGAAATATGCTCCAAAAAAATATCTTCTCGAAATTCCTAACCCGCAGCAGCCTTTTGCGATTATTGATGATCCGGTGCAGCCTTTTCAGTATGATTTAATCGTGTCATTGAAAGATAATGCAAAAATCACCGACGATGGCGCTGTTGTCGGAGGAAATAAAATCAAAATCGGTATGCCTATTGTGCTTGAGGGCTTTAATTACCGTCTTGGCGGAACGGTTTCTAACGTAATCGTGCCCGGAAAAACCCAAAAATCCAAAGGCGAGGCTCTTCCGATGGCACAAGCCGTTCAACCCGGTGCAAAACCCGTTGCTAATGCGCCCCAGCAGGAAAATACGGTAAAGGAAAATGATAAAAAGTAGTTTTTTGAGCCTGAAAAACAAAATTTACGGATTTTTTCAGGAAAAATGCGAACCGTTCGTAAAAAATTCCTGCCTGCTGTCGAATATTGATGCGCTGATAATGGTTTTTATCAGCCTCACGTTAATTGGCTCGACTTTTCTGGAAAGCGAAAAAATCGGGCTTCTCGGGCTTGGCGTTGTCGGGCTGACAGTTGTAAAAATGTTTGTTAAAAAAGGCGCAAAGGCAAGAATGACCCCGTGGGACGGGGCAATTTTCGTTTATTTCGTGATTTGCCTTTTGAGCACGTTCAATTCCGAGCTGGTTTCGGACAGCGTTCATGGATTTTTGAAAACTGTTATTTATATTTTGTATTATTTTTGCGCGGCAAATTATTTTCAAACAAATCAGAACAAAATCCGCTATTTTTTCCTGCTAATCGGAATTCTTTGCTCAATTCAGAGCGTAATCGCAATCTGGCAGAACCTTTGCGGCGTTGAAGAAATTTCTACATGGCAGGACACGAATTACGTGAACCCCGAAGATGTAATTTCCCGTGCATACGGCACTTTAAAGCCTTTTAATCCGAATCTTCTCGGCGGATACCTTGTTGCCGGGATTTCCGGCATAATCGCAACCTCAATGCTTGCTTTTTCAAAGAAAAATTACAAAACTTTTGCAACAAGCACGGCAATGTTTTTCATCTGCGCCGCCGCAATCTTTTTTACAGGTTCAAGAGGCGCTTATCTGGGGCTCGGCGCGGTTATTTTCGCTTTTGTGCTCCTTTTTACAAAAATTATCAACACAGATTTCAAAACTGCCGAAAAAATCAAAAAATACTGGAGAATTTTGCTTGGCGCGGCGGCCGGATTCTTTGCGATTGTGCTCATTTCCACCCCGCAAATCGTAAAACGGTTAATGTCCATTTTCATTTTGCGCGGAGATTCCTCGACCTCGTTCAGAATGAATGTTTACAACTCCTCATGGCAGATGTTTCTTGACCATCCAATACTCGGGATAGGCGTGGGGAACAGGACTTTTCGCGAAATTTACGGATATTACATGCTGACCGGTTATGACGCTTTAAGCACATATTCTGTGCCTCTTGAAATTGCTGTAGAAAGCGGAATATTTGCACTACTTGCGTTCGGGGCATTTATTTTGATGTTTTTGTACAGAAGTTTAAAATTTATCTCAAAACCGCTCGAAAATGCGCTCCAATCGGGCTTGTCCGAAAAGATAATCTCCTGCGCAGCAATATTAACCGTTGCAGGCGTGATGGTGCATGGGCTGTTTGATACAATATTCTTTAGACCGCAGGTGCAATTCCTGTTCTGGACGATAATTGCAATCGGTTCTTCGGTTTTCTTCAATACTTCGGAAGATTGCAAAAATAGTGAAGAAGGAGTAAAAAATGAAACTCTCTAAACGTATAGCTCTGACGCTTATAGCTCTGCTGGGGTTTATAACTTCAATAAAACTTACAATTATCTATTTTGACGTAAACTTTAATCCCTATGCGCTTTCAAGCTTTTGCTCGGTGAACGAATTTATCGACTGTGACGGCGTTGCAAAAACCACACATTCGCAGTTTTTCGGAATTCCGCTTGCTATCTGGGGGCTGTTTCTTTATTTTATCTTCATTTTCTTCACTTATGTTGATAAAATCAAAAAAATCAAATTTCTGGGCTTTCTTGAGGTTTTTGAACGGCCGGAAAGCTATATTTGCGCTCTTGGCTCAATTGCTTTTGTCATTTCAATGTCGCTGTTTGCGCTTTCTGTGTTTGAAATCCACAAACTCTGCATATTGTGCCTTGTAACTTACCTCTTGAATCTTGTAATCGCAATAGCCGCGCGCCCTGACAACGAAAGTTATATTTCCGTGTTTAAAAACAGCTTTCAGGACTTTATAAAAGCTTTGAAAGTCAAAAAATACGCGATTTCTTTCGGAATTCTCGTGCTGATTGCAGCTGTATTCCTTACTTACACAACTGTTTCGGATGTTATGGCCCCGCAGGTTAAAAAACAGAAAGAATGGAAAGAATTTACAAAAGGCGTTGACAAATCAGGCGCAGCGACCGGAAACACCCTCGGTGACCCTGACGCAACCGTAATTGTGCATGAATATACCGATTATCAGTGCCCGTTTTGCTTTGTGCTCAATACAATGCTTCATCGGGCGGTTCATGAGCTCGATAATATAAAAATTGTCCACCACAATCTCCCTCTGGACAGCGATTGCAACAAATATATGCCCGGGCAAATGCATCAGGGCTCCTGCCTGCTTGCAAAATACGCAAATGCAGCCGCAAAACAGAATAAACTCTGGGATTTGAACATTTTTATGTTTGATAAAGAAAATCTGACCGAGGAAGAACTGCTAAAAGGCGCAAAATCCCTCGGAATCAACGCTGAGCAGCTAAAAATCGATGCCCACAGCGAAGAAGCTGCAAAACAGCTCGAAAAAGAGATAGATGACGCCACAAAGCTGGGAATAGACGGCACACCGGCGATTCGTATTAATCTTGAAACGCACATCGGCATTGAACCGTATGAAGATTTAAAAGCGCGCCTTATAAAAGCCGGCGCAAAAGAGAAATAGCCCATGAAAAAAGCGGTTCTTCACGCATGCTGCGCAGTTTGCTCTGCTTATCCGGTTGAAAAGCTCAAATCTATGGGGTTTGAGCCGGTTATTTACTTTTTTAACCCGAATATTGCTCCGAAAGAAGAATATGAGCGCCGCCGCGACGAATTGGTTAAATACTGCGCGAAAATTGGCGTTGAGCTTGTTGTTGAAGACGATTCCCATGAAAATTGGCTTGAATTTATCAAAGGCCTCGAAAATGAGCCCGAAAAAGGCAAAAGATGTGAAAAATGCTTTGAATACAGGCTTTTGCGCGCGGTGCACAAAGCAAAAGAACTCGGGATTTCTGATTTTACAACGACCTTAACCGTAAGCCCCCATAAAAACTCGCAACTCATCTTCAAAATCGCCCAAAAAATCGCCGCTGATGAGGGGATGAGCTTTATATCTGAGAATTTTAAGAAACAAAACGGCTTTTTGCGCACAATGGAGCTTGCAAAAGAAAACGATTTTTACCGCCAGAACTATTGCGGGTGCGAATTTAGCATGAGGTAGCTAAACTTCAACATCAATCTCCTTGCCGAGCTTTTTAACCACATCTTCAAGGATTTTCGGGAGTTCTGAAGTTTCGGCTTTGCTGATTTTTTGCGAAAATTCGCCTATAATCGGGTATTTTTGATTGATTTTTTCTGACAGCGTTTTTGCAAAGTGCTTGAATCCTAAGCAGCCCGTGGCTTTGGGCGGTTGCGGGTGGAGCGTTTTTATTACTGATTTTACCCCGAACATCCCGTTGCCCTGAAAAAGCCGCAGTGAGGTTGTTTCCAGAACATCAAATGTCCGGAGCCTCGCATTAAATGACGGTTTTTTATCTGTAATTTGCATATTTTAAAAGTAAGTCAAAGCTAACTTTCTGTCAAGGGCTGAATTTTGGTGATTTATATACTAAATTGCGTTGAAATTGCCTCTTTCCCCGACTCTTGCGGGTCGTAAGCTGGACGGATTGATAAAATTAAGTGCAAAGTTGTATGAAACCCTGTGAAATTGCGGCTTTTATCAACTTTGTTAACTTTTGTAATGATTTCTCCTCTTCTTGAATTTCAAAAAAAAAATTTGTTTTTATATATATGTCAGACATAAAAAATATATCTAAAAATAAAAAAAGAGTAAATGAGTAAGAAGAAGGAGTAAACTATGAACGTATCAGCAATTGGAGCAAACCCCTACGGCGCAAAAGCAGAAACAGCAGGAACACTTGCATACAAACCCCGTCCGGAAGCAGCAGGAACACTGGCATTCGGTGCAGAAACAGCAGGCTCGCTGGCTTTTGGTAATGATAAAGGCGGTTCGCTTAACGTAATGGCATAATAAACGTTAAATCAGGCAGCTACAAGACTGGAGAACGAGAATGAATGAAGTCCGGCTAGTTAATTACACACTAATCACGGCTATGGTTCTGCTTCTGGCGGCTTATGTCACCTCAATGCAGACACTTGCGCAAACCAACAATGAAGAAATGCAAATTTTATCAGTAGCGACTTTACAGTACTAAAAGAAACAAACAAATTGCACACAAAATTTTAAAGCACCTTATAAAAGGTGCTTTTTTTTATCATTTATAGAGTTTTTCTATGATTCAACCTGTTTTGCTGCGTCATAGCAGTCTTTGCAGAATACGTCTTTTGACGGATCGGGTTTAAACGGTACTCTGGTGTGGCAGCCGCATTTTGAGCAGATAACATCATACATTTTTTTTCTATTTTTTTGTCTTCTTGCTTTTCTGCATTCCGGGCAGCGTTTGGGTTTGTTTACAAGTCCTTTTTCTGCATAAAATTCCTGTTCTCCTGCGGTAAAAACGAATTGTGCGCCGCAGTCCTCGCATACGAGGGTTTCGTCTTGATACATTTAGTTTTCTCCTTAAATAATAAACCTGTAAATTGCTAAGATAAGCGGAAAAGCAGAACTTAGAACTTACCGCTATCATTTTATAACTTTTTTTAAATTAAATCAATAGCGTGAGGCGAAAAACTCGTCCAATAGCGGTTTTAAGGAGGAAAAAACTGTTTCAACCGGCGGATTTGCATCAATAACCTTTACGCGTTCAGGCTCCTGTTTCGCAATAGTCAGATAACCGTTCCTTACCCTCTTGTGAAACTCGATTCCCTCTGCTTCCATCCGGTCTTTTTCTGAGCCTACCCTGTTTTGGGCAACATCAGAATCAACATCGAAAACAAATGTTAAATCCGGCTTATGCCCGCCCGTTGCAAGGTTATTCAGGTAGTGAATCTGCTCTAAATCAACGCCTTTTCCATACCCCTGATAAGCAACAGTTGAATCTGTATGCCTGTCGCAGAGCACAACGGCGCCTCTTTCGATTGCAGGAAGCACAATTGTGTCAATATGCTGGGCTCTGTCCGCCAAAAACATAAAGGACTCGCATTTTGGCGAAACATAACTGTCATAATGCAGCAAAATTTTTCTCAATTCGCAGCCAAGCCCCGGCGCACCGGGTTCACGGGTCGTTAGAACCTCAAATCCTTTTTCTTTAAGATATTTTGCCGTAAGTTCAAGCTGGGTAGTTTTTCCGCAGCCGTCAGAGCCCTCAAATGTAATAAAACAGCCTTTTTTCATTATCAAACCTAGATTCTGTCAAAACCTGTGTATTTTCTGAGGACTTCGGGGATGATTACCGTGCCGTCTTCTTGCTGGAAGTTTTCAATGATTGCCGCAAAAGTTCTTCCCACAGCCAATCCTGAGCCGTTCATCGTATAGCAGTAGTTTACTTTGCCGGTTTCTTTGCTTCTGTATTTCAAACCGGCTCTTCTTGCCTGAAAATCGCCGAAAACAGAGCAGCTTGAGATTTCTTTGTAATTATCGTACGAGGGCATCCAGACTTCCAAATCGTAGCATTTTCTGGCTGAAAATCCGATATCGCCTGTGCAAAGTTCGACTCTTCTGTACGGCAATTCCAGCAATTCAAGTGCGCGTTCGGCGTTTTGTGTAAGTTTTTCATGTTCTTCCGGCGCCTGTTCGGGCGTTGTGAGCTTCACGAGCTCAACTTTGTTAAACTGGTGAACACGAATCAATCCGCGTGTATCTTTTCCGGCCGAACCCGCTTCACGCCTGAAACAAGGCGTGTATGCCGTCATATATTTGGGCAAATCGTCTTCTGATAAGATTTCATTGCAATAAATATTGGTAACAGGCACTTCTGCCGTCGGAATAAGGTACAAATCCTCGTCCACGCACTTGTACATATCTTCTGCAAACTTGGGCAGCTGGCCGGTTCCGGTCATTGCCATTGAATTTACGAGCACAGGCGGGAGAATTTCTTCATATCCGTGCTCTGTTGTGTGCAAATCAAGGAAAAAGTTGATTATAGCGCGCTCAAGACGGGCGCCTTTGTTTTTGTAAATGTAGAAACGTGATTGTGAAATCTTTACACCGCGCTCAAAATCAACAATATCTTTTTCTGTAACCAAATCCCAGTGCGCTTTTTGTTCAAAAGCGGGCTTTTTGACCTCGCCAACGACTTTTCTGACCACATTTGCTTCATCATTTGCGCCGATAGGCGTGTTTTCGTCGGGGATGTTCGGGATTGTGAGCAAAAGGTTGCGCTGTTTTTCGTCAAGTTCGGTCTGCTGTTCCTCAAAAGCTTTAATTTTGTCGCCGAGTTCTCTGACTTCTTCCTGAATTTTGTCGGTATTTTCGCCTTTTTTCTTCATTTCACCGATTTTTTGAGATTCCGCTTTTCTCAAAGCGCGAAGTTCATCCGCCTGTGTCTGGATTTTTCTTCTTTCAACGTCGATTTCAAGAACTTTGTCCACGGAAAGCTCTGGATTTCTGCGTTTTAAAAGCTCGTTGATTTTTTCGGGATTCTCTCTAATCAGTTTAATATCTAACATTTTTTCGCTCCGTATCTACATTACTTGACTTAATTTTAGTAAAAACGCATTGAAAAATCCAGAAGATTTATTAAAATTAAGTTATGATAAAGACTTTTTTGAAATTTTTCTCCGTAGTCGCAATGTTTTTTGTGATACAGGTTTTTGCCGGCGCTGATGTGACTTTCCGCGGGTACCAGCCGATTTCGCTGGTTAAAGGTTCGTTTTTAAAAGCCATAAATCTTCGCGAAATCTCTACCGATACCGCAAAAATCGGCGATTCTGTTTATTTTATCAACCCGTCGGATGTTTTTATCGGGGAAACTAACGTTATACCAAAGGATTCGATTTATCAGGGGGTTGTAGAATCAATAATCGAGCCTCTCGAGGGCATTAACGCGGCAATGAAGATAAAAATCGTAAAATTAATCACAACGAATAAAATTGAATACAACATGGACGCATACGTGATGTGGAAAGGCACAACAACCATCGGCGGCGACCTTTCGCAGGTTCAGTATTACGCCAGAATGCCCCACTATTCAACAATGTGCCCCAAAGGTTATCTGCAACTCGTTCCGACGACTTTGCGTTATCCCGGAGAGCCGAGAGGGCTTCGCGCAGGCGAGGAAGTTACGTTCGTGATGAACAGCGATGTGCCGTTGTATCGAAATTAACAATAAAATGTAACAAATATTAAGATTTGTTGCAAAATGTAAATATGACTTGAAATTGCCTCAAACTCAAGCCACACTAGTGGTATGGTATGGAATGGGGTAAATTGTGTTTTCAGCCAAAATTTCTGAAATTCCGAAATCTTTCCTGTTTTTATATAAACATAATATAAAGTTTATGTAAAAAGGAGAGCAAAATGACAGACGTAATTAGAATTGTTGGTGAAAGAAAACTTGTTAAGTCGGATTCGACTACAGAAACGTCTTCAAAAACCATTCAGGACACTACGGAAACCTGGGAAACGACCAAAAAAGGCAAAGGCTATAAAAAAGTAGAAATTCCGCTGGGTGGAAAGGTTGATGCGCCTACGGATGACGGTATTTCTAAGCCCAAAACCGAAGAACAGTTGGAAAACCTTGCAAAACTCGCGCAAGCAAGAGAATTTATGAAAACCGGGGATGGCAAAAAGCTTGCTCAGAGCCTTGTGGAGCAAGATATGGAAATTTCAAAAGGGCAGAAAAAATGGCTCAAGAAAAACGGAATTGACCCCGAGGCTTTTATTCAGGAATGGAACAAAGCCCATCTGGAATCGAAAAATAATAAATTCCGCGCTGCAAGTGCCGCAGAAAGCGCAAAAGAGGAAATGGGCACCCTCGCAAATTCGCATTTGGGCGTTGATACTGAAGAATTGCCCCAGAATCGCGCTGATAAAAAGGATATCAAGGTAAGAAATCCAAAATCGAGAAATTTCTGGCAAAAATTGTTCACCAAAAAGAAAAACAGGTAATTTCCGATGACAAAAAATACGCAGAAGCCGGCGGCTCAAAGGTTAAGCTCCATTCGGCGCAGGAGGCTGAACGAAACGCTGATTATTTGAACGATGTTTCTGATGATATTGCAAAAGCCGGAAATGAGTACCTTGAGGCTTTTGACGGAAACTCAAACGGCAAAAAAAGAAAAACTTTCAAAGAAATTGATGAAAACGGAAATGTTGTTAAAACAAAAGTAGTTTACAACAAAGATGGTTCTGCCAAAAAAGTGGTTACAAAAAGCAAAACAGATGGAAAACTTGTTGTAAAAGAGGCAAAAGACGGCGATATTACCGTAAAAGGCAACCTGCAGTCGGATTTTGTTTATGAAAAAAATGCAGATGTCAAAGAAATCCATACGGATAGGTTCAAACAGGACGCACTTTTCTCCACAACCACTATCACAAACGACTACGAACGCACAATTGTCGAAAAAGAGCGCTGCCCTGAACCTCCGAAACCGCCGGTGCCGCCGGAAAAAACACCTATACGCGGCGGATTGGTGAGCGATTTTGTAAATGACCAGAATCCGAACGGAATGGGCAATGTAGAGGGCTCTGTAATAAGAACCGAATTCTCGGAGCACGGCGCAGCGAAAATGGTCAGTGCATATTGTTTGTACACCGACGAAAATGCTCCTGTGCAGGCAAAAACTATGTGGAGCAAGGCTCCCGGCGAAATGGCAAACAAATACAACGCCGAACACATTGCACAATCGTTGATTAACGACGCGGAAACGAAAAATGTCAACGAAAAAGCGCTGGGCGAGCTGATAACCGAACTTCGCAGAAGCGGAAATAAAGCCGGATTGCGCGGCGTAAAAGACGCAATCTCAAGGCACAACAGAAATGTTGAAAAACTTGCCCCTGAAAACCGCTGTTATGATGAGGGAACAAGAACTGTAAATAAACCGGTTTCAGCCGCTGAAATCGCTGTTGAATGGCTGATGAACAACACTAAAATTTAGTCTTTTTTACATAAACTTAGCGCCGCTCTGATTTTAGGGCGGCGTTCTTTATTTGAACGGCTTTATGGCCCTGTCCAGAATCCCTATGCAGTGCGCAATTACAATTCCGTAGTTTGTTATGGGCGTGTTTGCTTCTTTTGCTTTCATAATTCGCGATAAAATTTCACGCCTGTTGGTCATGCAGGCGCCGCAATGGATTACGAGCGCAAATTCGCTCAAATCCTCCACAAAATCATGCGAAGAATGATATACAAACTCAAGATTTTTCCCTGTTTTCTTTTTAAGCCAGCGCGGGATTTTTACGCGTGCAATATCGTCTTCAATCTGGTGATGGGAGCAGCTTTCGGCGATTAAAATTTTGTCACCGTCTTTTAGGCGGTCAACAGCCTTTGCCCCTTCAAAAAATACCTTCAAATCCCCTTTTAAACGCGCAAAAAGCATTGAAAATGAGGTCAGGGGGATGGATTCGGGCACAATTTCGCTTACTTCTTTAAAAGCCTGCGAATCAGTCACAACAAGCGCCGGCGCTTCTTTCAAATTGCTTAATGCGTCTTTTAATTCCGTTTCACGCACAACAAGCGCCTTTAAACCGTTGTCGAGAATATCCCTCAAAGTCTGTACCTGCGGCAGAATTATCCTGCCTTTCGGCGCCTCTTTATCAATCGGAATCACCAGAACAACAGTAGAATCAGGCTCTACAAGGTCGCCGAGAATTGAGGGCGGATTTATAAAACTGTCGGGAACCGACGCAACCAGCTGTTTTTTCAGCTCAAAAACCACCTCGCGGCCTGATTTTATGCTTGTTTGCTGCGGTTCTTTTACGTAATTTTTAATTTTATCGAGTTTTTGGGGCGAAATCGTTTCAATATCTGATTTATTTATCACCGCAAGCACGGGAATTGAGCGGCGTTCAAATTCTTTGTACAAATTGATTTCAAAATCATCCCAGCCGTTGTAATCGCAAATTATGACGGCAATATCCGTTCTGTCGAGGATTTTGGTCGTTTTTTCGACCCTCATTGCCCCGAGGCTGCCCTCATCATCAACGCCCGCTGTGTCAATAAAAACAACAGGCCCCAGCGGCAGAAATTCCATTGTTTTTTCAACCGGATCGGTTGTGGTTCCTGCTATTTCCGACACAATTGCGACTTCCTGGTTCACAAGCGCGTTCAAAAGTGAGGATTTTCCTGCATTTCTTTTCCCGAAAATCCCTATGTGCAGGCGGTTTGCTTTTGGCGTTTTGTTGAGCATTTTAATTTTCCTCTCCGGATTTGATTTCCTCTGAAATCTCTTTCATAGACGTGTTTACGCAGGCAAAATAGATTACCGTGATGATTGTTATCAATATCATTATAATAATCTGGTGCACAAATGCAACAGCCAGCGCCTGCGACTTGGAAACATGATAAATTCCGAGCGCAAGAATGTACGCAAACTGATATGGCCCGATAAACACTGATGAGGAGGGAATTACCGTCGAAAGAGCTACGAAACTGATAACAAAAAGCGCGCTGGAAAAGCCGATTCCCAGCCCGAACCCCGAAATCAAGACGTAAGTCACAAAACACTCGAGCATCCAGGCTATCATGCTCATAAGAAACGCCCCCCAGAAGCATTTCGGGTCATTCAACACCGAAAAACCGTTCATAAACAGCTCTGAAAGTCCGGAAAGTTTGTCGATAATTTCATGATTTTTGTTTAAAAAGGGCAATTTCTTGAGCCATTCAAAAATATCGGTGATTTTTCCTGTTTTAAAAAGAACAAAAAAGAAAATAAACGCTCCGAAGAACAAAACAGCCGAAAATATTGCAATTTCAATGACTTTCTGGTGCTTAAAATACAGAAGAATCGCCGTATACAAAATCAAAAGCACCGAAATCCCGTCAATTATCCTCTCGAGAATGATTGAGCCGAGGAGTTTCATTTTGCTTTCGCCGATTTTGTTTCCGACATGCACCGCGCGCCAAAAATCGCCTGCGCGCGCCGGAAGATAACTGTTGAGCGTGTTTCCGGCCGTAAATGAAAAGAACGCTTCATTTACACTCAATTTTTTATCGTTGCAAAGCAGATATTTCCAGCGTGCGCCCCGTATGTAAATCCCCAGAAGATAAACGGGCACAAATATCAAAAACGCACGAAAATCAAACCCCTTAAATGTCGCAAAAAGCTGATGAAGGTCGATTTTCCAGAAAATCAGCAGGATAAAAACCGCACTGACTAAAATTCCGAGTATTTTGTTTTGATGTTGATTTTTTTTCTCCAACTATTTCACCTTTACGATTACTTTTATCGAGGATTTTTCTTTGTTTCTTTCAAATGCCGCAATTGACTCATTAAGCTCGAAAATGTCGCTGATAAGCGGTTTCACATCAATTCTTCCGCTTTCAAGCAGCCTCAATGCCGGTGCAAACTGCCCGCATCTTGAGCCGACAATCGTGATTTCATCAACAACAACCGGAGCAAAGTTAAATTCTTTTGAAGCTGCAATTGTGCTTTTTAAAATGAGCGTTCCTCTCGGTTTTGTCAGCGCCAGAGAGGTTTCAAACCCTGAAATTGAGCCGGTCGCTTCTACAACAAAATCAAATTCCTTTTTAATTTCAACATCGGAAAGAAGTTTTGTTTTTACGCCCTGTTTTTTGGCGATTTCAAGCTTGTTTTCGTGTTTTCCGATTAAAATCAAGTCCAAACCTGCAGCATTCAGCGCCAGAGCAATCATTAACCCTAATTTCCCGTCGCCGAGAACCGCAATTTTTTTGTAGGGCGGAATGTGGATTTGTTCAAGGATTTCGAGCGCAGCGGCCAGCGGTTCTGTAAAAACAGCTTCTTCATCGGAAACATTTTCGGGGATTTCGAGCAGATTTTTCACGGGCAGGCAAACATATTCGGCAAAACAGCCCTCTCTTTGCCAGATTCCCAGCGTTGAGCGGTTCGGACAATGGCGCTCGAGCCCCTGATTGCACCATTCACACTCGCCGCAGCCGCAATTTATCTCGCCTACGACGCGTTTGTTGAGCAGGGATTTGTCGTCTGCGTTTATTTCTTCAACAACGCCCGTAAATTCGTGTCCGAGCACGCCTTTGTAGCCCATGTAGCCTTTTGTGATTTCATAATCCGTGTTGCAAATGCCGATTGTGTTCACTTTTATCAGGGCTTCGCCTTTTTGGGGCGAGGGTTTTGCATAATTTTTATCTAATTTTAATCCGTTATCAAAAACTACCGCTCTCATTTTTTCTCCTCGTTTAGTTATAAAAATGGGGAATTCAGCGCCTTTAGTTCTTCATATTTCAACCCTGCTTCGCCCAGTTCCTCCGCTGTAATCCCGAAAAGGGTTATTATATCATTTGTTTCAGGGCTAAGGTCGTTTTCGTTGATTCTTTTGACGATTTCCTGTATCGCATCAGCACGTGAAATCCCGCTTTCATAGGCAGAATTTGCTGTTTTAATCTTTTGAAAATTTCTCTTTTTCGCTTTTCCCATTGAGTTGATTTTAGTGCAAAAAAAGACTGTATACAAGTTTATGTTTAGTCATATTTTTGAGGCGGGGCGGTTGTGTGCTTTGACCCGAAGCGTGTTAGACCCTGAAACAAGTTCAGGGTGACGAAAAAAGCGTGCCGTCATGCTGAACTTGCAGCTCCTCTTGTTTGCGAGGAACGAGCAATACAAGGGAGGGTGCCCTTTAGGGTATTTCAGCATCGCCAGATTGAAGTAAATAAGCTCAAATCTTGCCGCCGGAAGCGTGATTTTTACGTCCCTGCGACCCTGAAACGAGTTCAGGGTGACAGATAATTGAAGTGTATTCTCCAATCTACCAAAGTAAAACGTAAGGATGTTCATTTTTCGACGCCTATGAGCGAAGCGAATCGAGCTAGAAAAATGAATATGCTTACGTTTTACGCCTAAGCAATAATCTACATAAACCCCTTAAAAACCTCACTTTCCGGCTTTTCAAAACTATTTTTCAACTTCTGCTCCTGATTAAATCTGAATTTCGTGAAAAGATTCGAGATTCCGGCAACGAAAAATCCCATAACCCCGATACTGAACAAAAACGGCACGCCGAAAATCAGGACTTTTTGTTTTGTGAGCTTTTTAAATTCCTCTTTGTACGAAGATTTTTTGCGTTCGGCAATTTTTTTCGCCAGAACTTCGATTTCTTCAAAAGAGGGCGTTTTAAGGTCTTTGGAAATTGTTTCTTTGCATTTCCCCGCTTTTAACAGAAGCTTTTTGAACCCTTTTTCAAAAAGGTCGGAGCCTGTGATTATGTAAAATCCGACCAGAGGATAGCGGAAAAGCGTTTCGAGAAAATTCTGCTTCCCTCTGTCTTTTGAGGCGCCGAAATAACCCGCACCGCCGATTAAAACGCATGAAGTCAACTGCCCTTTGCTCAAAACCAGCTTTCCATCCTGCTGCGCAAAATCAAGACTGAAATATTTGTTGAAAAAGTCGCGTTTTTTAGCGTTATTTTTGAAGAATTTCGTACCGGGCGCCAGAATTGCTTCACTCAGCCCCTGCAATGCTTTTGAGTTTTGCCCGCGTTTTGCAATCAACGCCCCGAGCCCCAAACATCCGGCAAAAATCCCACCTGCGCGCAGGATATTCTTCTTTGCACTTTTCTCGACCCTTTTTTGATAATCTTTGCTTTCTTCTTTCTTTTCAAGACTTGCAATATTGTTAAAATCCGCTTTTTTAAAGGTTTTCAGCGTAAAAAGATTCTTGAAATAATTAAGCGTAAATTCGGTCAAAGGAATAATCATCGCGCTCAATGCGATTGCTGCTTTTGCGGGCAAAATTTTCTTGTTCAGTGCAGAATTTGTCTTTAAAAGCTCAACTGCGGGTTTTGAAACCAGATTTTTTGCTTTTGGGCTCAGATTCTTAGAAAAAACTTTTCTTGCGATTTTTTCTCCGATAAACGCCGGTGCAAAATAAACGAGCGCACTTTCTGAGAGCTCCAGCAGTGAATTTTCTGCCAAATCGGCTTTTGAACGGGCAAAAACAGCTTTCGGAACAAGACATGTTCCTGTGTCTTGAATAAATCTTGTCGTAGAAAGCCCCGAGGCTTGTTCTTGAGAATAAACGAACTTTGCTGCTGATTTAAGGGGTTGGGCTAATGTATTGAATGATGTGACTTGCATAAAACTTTCCTTTTAACTAAAAAACCTGTACAAAACAGTACAGGTTTTTCAAAAAAATTTTATGCTGAACAACCTGTACTAATTACAGGCGCCACCAATTATTCAAATTTGAAAAAATATTCATCATAGCAAATCCAGTATAAATCCATAAAAAACAACTGTCAAGACAAATGGTCAATATAATCCTTTAAAACTACTGCCTGATTGTCTTTTATGTCTTTTGCCGCATAAAGAAGCGTAACATTGGACTTTTTCAACCATTCTTTAATCTTTTCGATTTGTGGATTTCCTTTTAATTCTTCTTTGTATTTTTTTGAAAATTCGCTGAATTTTGACGGGTCATGGCTAAACCATTCTCTTAAATCGGTGCTCGGTGCAAGATTTTTGAACCATTCGTCATAGTCCACCTCGTCTTTTTTCATTCCTCTTGGCCAGAGGCGGTCAACGAGAATTCTTACACCGTCATCATCCGCCGGCGCTTCATATACGCGTTTTATTTTCAATTTGTTCATATTCAAATTATCAAACAAAAAACAGGGTCTTCATCCATCGCCGGAGCTAGTCAAATATGACCTTATAAAGAATATCAGCTTTTTCATTCGGACTTTGGGGCTCGTTTTTCCATAATTTAAAGGTTATCTCAGCAGGAAGCTCCTGTATGAAAAAGTCCATCTCCGGTTGCAGCGGCGAAGTGTTTGTGCACCCTCCCGGCACCCGGCAGCTGCCGCCTGTATGTAGAAAATCTCTGAATTTATACACATTTTTTGAAATATTGTTGCGTTCTTTGTAAATGATGTTTCTGTTTGAGGCTGCAAAACCGTATTTGTAACCCAAATCCCGTGCATTCAGTCCGACAAATCCTAACGGCATACCGTATTGGGGCTCCTGAATGTTGTTTATCAGCGAACTGTCTGCATTGTAGCGGACAATAAGAAGATTGTTCTTTTTGCTGTAAAGGATTTTTTGCGGCATGAAATTTAAAAGTTTATTCTTGCAAAAAGGCGTGTCCTGCGGGTATTTGTAACCCAGAGTCTGAATTGCGCCCACAAGAATAGCCGGATTGTTCACATAAATACTTCTTGCGCTGTAACCTGCCGTTATATCTTTTGCACTAAACGGGCAGGCTATGTTTTCCCCGTACCATGGCTTGTTTCCTTCTATAGCACCGAAGACTTCATTTGACGGGCGATAGAATTTTGAGGCAAAAAGGGAGTTGTTTACATATTTTTTTCTTAAATTGAAGATTTCTTCTCGCGAAAGGTAATCATATTCGGTCGGCTGGTTTATTTCAAGAGAAATAAAATCATTAAGCCCTTTTTGTTCTTGCTTAGGGGGTGTATTTAATGCTATATGCGGATTGGATAGTTTTACAGCTTCCTCCCTTAATACCTGTTGGTTATCAAATACGCTGTAAACAGCTGAAAATACCAGTCCTGCCGCGCCGAGCAGAAGAATCCAATTTTTTGTGTTTTTTAAGTCCACTTTGCTGCTTTTTGCAAAAGAAAACAATGCTCCCAGCAAGAATAATACAAATAAAGGCGAAATGTAGTAATAAGAAAACGTATTTTCATTGCTGTCTAAAAAGTTTTGAAATCTTGTTGTGAAATTGTCCGCAGAGAAAGGAAGCACGTAGCTGTATCCCGTATCAATCCTGTTGTATTCGCATTGGACGTAGATTTTGTAAAAGCCAATGTTTCTGAACGGTCTAAAAAAGTCTTTGTAAACCTTTTTGATGTTTTTAATTTCAAAAACTTCATTGTGCTCACCTCCGGCGAAGATTGAATATGCACCGGTTGCGCAAACTCCGGAGGTTTTGTCGCAGTAGCAGTTTTGAAACGAAAATACGAGAATTGCCATCACAACAGCAAGCCCTAATATTTGCAGCCACGCAATATCAATGAAGAAAGGTCGTTCTTTTTTTATTGCTTGCCTTAACGGGTCAAAATCGGAAACTTTTTTGAAAATTTGTACGTACAAATCAATCACATCATCCGCGTCCAATTTTAGTTTCACGACTTCACCGTCAATACAATGTATTGACATATTTGTGATGTTTAAATCGACTCTGGCAATGCAGTTATTATAAATAACTTTGACAGGTAGATTGTTTCTAAACAAAGTGAGCGTTTTGTAGTCTTCAGAGATTGTTATTGCGCCGTATTCCATTTTTTGCTTTGCATAAAAACCTCCGCAAAACCCGCAAAATAACATAAGTGAAGAGATTGCAATCGTGATTTGGGCAGCCATTTCCAGCCGGAATGTCATCATAACAACAGTCGGAATTACCCAGAACAACACAACAAGCAGCAAAAAAATCCTTTTAAAAGGCGTTTTTATTGTTTCATAATAAAACTTTTCTTCTTTTTCCATTAAATCCCTACTTTTGAGAACTTTTTTGGCTTGCAAGGTAACTTAAAAACAGCATTATCAAGGAAATTCCTACTGCGTAAAGAAAATATTTTGTAATTGACGAACTTACGATAACAGAAGCCAGAGCCCCCGAAAGAACTGCAACAGAAGCTAATATCAGCACTGTTTGGTTCTGGGTCATGCCTGCTTTTAAAAGTTTGTGATGAATGTGCTCCGCGTCAGGCGTAAAGGGCGATTTTCCTTTTAAAATTCTTCTTAAAGACGAAAAAGTAATGTCCAAAATTGGCACAGACAAAACAAAAATCGGCACAAACATCGTCAGAGCAGTGGTTTTCATAACTCCAGTAACAGAAAGCGTCGCAAGCATAAATCCCGAGAACAACGCCCCTGAATCACCCATGAAAATCTTTGCGGGGTTGAAATTGTACGTTAAAAACGCCAGCATTGAGCCTGCAAGAATGAAAGCAATAAGCGCACTGATTGCGTTTGTCGGGGACATTGCAACAGCAACGAGCCCGAGCGTAACAGCGCTGATTGTTACAACAGAGCCCGCCAATCCGTCAACTCCGTCGATGAAATTAACCGCATTGCTGATTCCGACAATCCACAAAATCGTGATTATGTAAGAAGCAACCGGATTCAATACAATCGGGCTGCCGAACGGGTTGTAAATCGTATCAACGCTGATTCCGAGCAGAAAAACAATCGTTGCAATCGAAATCTGGATAATCAGTTTGAATTTTGCATTCAGCCCGTAAATATCATCAATAAGCCCGAGCAAAAACATCAACGAACCGCCCAAAAGTATTCCGGAAAGGAGCTTTCCATAAGGATAATAACTCAAAACAACCAGAAGCAGGAATGTAATCATCGCGCTTGACCAGATTGCAATCCCCCCGAGCCTTGAAATTTCGCCGTGGTGGATTTTTCTTTCATTCGGCTTGTCAACGAGGTGATGAGCCTTTGAAAAGTGGATTACAAAAGGCACAATGAAAACTCCGAGCAGGTAAGAAATTACCGCCCCTAAAATCTGTGCATTTGTTAATTTAAAAGCAAACATTTGTTTTGTTCCTATCAATCTGGTTAATTGTCATTTGAGCTTGTTGCAGTTGCGCAAAGAAATTGCGACCCTGAAACAAGTTCAGGGTGACATTTATTTCATATCTTTGTACAAAGGATGTTTTTGGCACAACTTCAAAGAGCGCTCCTTGAGATTGTTGAGCGCAATTTCGTTATCAGACGCTGTTACCGCTGATGCGATGATTTTTGCAACTTCCGCCATGTCTTCTTCTTTGAATCCTCTTGTTGTTACTGCTGCAGCCCCCAATCTTACGCCGCTGGTGACGAACGGGCTTTGCGGGTCGTTGGGTACGGTGTTTTTGTTTGCCGTGATACCGACTTTTTCAAGAACATTGGCAATATCTTTGCCGGTTTTGTTGAATTTTCTCAAATCAAGCGTCATAAGATGGTTTTCCGTCATTCCGCCGACAATATCCATCCCCTCTTCCATAAGCCCCCGCGCAAGTGCCTTTGAGTTTTTCACAATCTGTGCCGCATATTCTTTAAATGACGGTTCAAGCGCTTCTTTTAGCGCAATTGCTTTTCCTGCAATTATATGTTCAAGCGGCCCGCCCTGAATTCCCGGAAAAACCGCTTTATCAATGCCCTGTGCGTGTTCTGCGTCGCACATAACTATCCCGCCTCTGGGCCCTCTCAGGGTTTTGTGGGTTGTTGTTGTGATAAAATGCGCATAACCGGCGGGTGACGGGTGAACACCGCCTGCAACAAGCGCCGCAATGTGCGCAATATCCGCCATCAAATATGCGCCGACAGAATCGGCAATTTCTCTGAATCTTTTGAAATCAATGATTTTTGAGTAGTTGCTTGCGCCTGCAATAATCATTTTGGGCTTTGCTTCTTTTGCGAGTTTTTCGACTTCATCGTAGTCGATTTCGCCGTTATCGTTGACGCCGTAGCTTACAACGTTAAAGTACATTCCTGAAAAATTGACCGGAGAACCGTGAGAAAGGTGCCCGCCATTGGACAAATCCATGCCCATTACCGTGTCGCCGGGTTTCAGGGCATATAAAAATACCGCCATATTCGCCTGAGCACCGCTGTGCGGCTGGACATTTGCGTGGTCAACTCCGAAAAGCTTTTTGCAGCGCTCCTGCGCAAGCTCTTCGATTACATCTACGTTTTCACAGCCGTTGTAAAATCTTTTGTGAGGCTTGCCTTCTGCGTATTTGTTGGTCAAAACCGTTCCGCAAGCCGCCATAACCGCTTCTGACGTGAAATTTTCACTTGCAATCAGCTCGATTGTGTTTTGCTGCCTTTCAAGCTCTTTTTCTATTGCCTGAGCGACCTCGGGGTCGTTTTTTTTGATTATATCCAATTCCATCTTCTCTCTCCCGTCTATATTTTATTCGGAAACAACTCTGGCGCTGAATCCTGCCTGTCTTATCTGGTTTGCAATGCTTTCCGCCTTTGCAGCGCTGGCAAATGAACCTGCCTGCAGAACATAACTTCCGTTTACTTCTTTAACAAACGGGGAAATGCCTATAGGCGCGTTCATCAGATGATTTTGCGCCTGAATAGCCTGCTCAATCGTCGCATAGCTGCCAACATAAACTTTTGTCATCTTATATGGCTCAACTGCCGCCGGTTTTGGGATTGGCGGGGCGGTTCTGACATTTTGCGGGTTTACATATTCTGTTTCGTTTGCTTTGGGTAGCGTTATTTCAGGGCCGGCCGGCTCTTCTTTTTTAGGCGCAGCCGAATTTTCCTGATTTGCGGTCGTTTTTGCGGTTTCATATTCGACTTCTTCTGATTTTTCTTCATCGCCGCGCTTTGAAACGCCGGGCATGTTGTCTTCCAGCTGAATCCATTTCAATCTGTCATCAATTGCCTTTTTAAAATCGCTTTCGGGCTCGTCAGATTCATCTCCTGTTTCCGTTGTGAGTTCTTCGCCGCCGATTTCTACGTCAACATTGGGTGAAAAGCTTTTTATAAGGTAAGTTACGCCGATGAGTGTAATTAAAAACGTAATTATAAACAAAGCAATGGTCTGTTTTGCTTTTCTTTGCGAATTTTTAGACACCATGTTTTAAACTCCTCTTACCTTGCAAACCGCAAAATGTATATCTTTATCTTCTTCAATATACCGTGTCATGATGTTTTTCGCAAACTCCTTAACACAGGTTATTCCCAAATCGTTTTCAAGTCCGCAGGCCTTTACGGGCGCGCCTTCTGAATTTATGTTCAAGCCGATGTGAATGAGGCTTGAAGTGGTCGATTTTGTTGCGATTGAAACGGAAAGTTTTGCGTCATTGACGAAAATATCGTCGCCGGAGCGGCGGATTTTTACATCATTGTTCAAAAGCTTTCTTAGTTCTTCAATAATTATGCAAATCAAAAGCCTCTGGCGCGAAACAGCCTCGGCTAAAGGCATTTCAAAGTGCTCAAGGATGAAACTCACCATTTTTTTGCTGTAAATCGGCGAATTTGTCAAAACATCCTCAATATCGACCATTTCCGTAAGTTTTACGTCCATCTCGCCGATAAAAGACACGATTGCGTCCCCGCAAATGCCGAAATTCTTGTAAATCCAGTGCGGCGCAAGCTGCGAGCCGATATATTTTATTTCCTCATCAACAAATTTAGATTCCATAACTCTATTCTCATTTAAAAAAGCTTTTTAATCAAGTCAAAACAACCGTTGTTTTCAAGAGCGCGTCTGAGCCTTGAACAGGATTCACATTTCCCGCAATGCCGCTCATCAGAGGCGTAGCAGCTGTTAATCAGCTCAATCGGTGCGTCTTCTTCGATTCCGCGTTTTATAATTTCTTCTTTGTTCAAATCTATCAACGGCGCAACGACTTCCACCTTTTTCAGCGCCGAATATTTTAGCGATTTGTTAATATTTTCAATAAATTCTTTTGAATTATCAGGGAAAGTCGCAGCTTCTTCTTTGTTTGCGCCGATTACAACGGTTTCGTAACCCAGTGAATCCGCAAAAGCCGCGGCAATGTTTACAAAAAGCCCGTTTCTGTTCGGAACCCACACGCTCGCGCAGCTTCCTGTAGTTATTTCAAGGTTGTCGAGGCTGTTTTTATCAAGTTCGGGGATTTTTTTGTCCGAAACGAGCGAGGTTTGCGTAATTTCTTTCAGCCATTTTAATTCAATGATTTTGTGCTCAATTCCGTAAAATTGGGCGATTTTTTTCGAGGCTTCCTCCTCTTTTTTGAAAGATTTTTGCCCGTAATCAAAGGTCAGGGCCAGCTGAAAATCGGTTGTTTTCATTGCCGCAATGGAAACGAGCGAATCCAGCCCGCCCGACAGAAGTATTATCCCCTTGTTAATTTTGTTCATTTATATTCTCCAAAGCTTCTTCTTCAAGTATAGATTTGGCTTCATCTTTGCAGTTTTTGGAAAAATCCGCGCTTTTTATGATGTTTTTCAGCTCATTTTCGCCGCACAGGTTGTATAAAGCGACAACCGCGTTTTTTACGACCTCTTCATCTTCATCTTTGAGCATTTTTCTGATTAAATCAGCACTTTCCTCGTGCTGATAGTTCATAATCGCCTCAATTGCGCTGATTCTGACCTGCGGGTTTTCGTCTGACAATGAACGTTTCAATGCCTGAAACGCCCTGTCGTTTTCGGGCGTAAGTTTGCTCAGGGCTTCGATTACGCGCTCTTTCAGGTACGTAAATTTGTCCATAATCCCGTTTTTTGTTTCAAGAATGCTTATCAGCGGGTCAGCTGCCCTTGAATCTCCCAGAAGTCCCAGAGCAGTAGCTGCGGATTCCCTTATATAAACGGATTTTTCGTTTTCATCGCTCACAATATCCATCAAAGGCGCAACAGCGTACTTATCCCCGAGGCGTCCGAGCGCATCCGCGCAGCTCAAACGCACTTTATAGTTTTCATTTCTGTTGTTAAGGCAGTCCAGCAGGGCAAAAACCGATTTGTGGTCTTTGAGATTTGCAATAAGTTTTGCGCAAACAACCCTCACATCCGTATAATCAATTTCATTGTACGGTTCAATGTGTTCTTTCATCAGCAAAAGCCTTGTAACAGCCTCCACGGACGAAGAATCCCTGAATTTATCAAGTTCTTTCAGCAAAAAAATCAAAACGCCGGGCCGATGGTCGAGCAGCAGGAAATAATTACACACAGTAAGAAACTGAATTGACGAAAGCTCATCTTTTAGCGAAGTTATGAGGCGAATAGTTTCCGAAGTGTCACCGTCGGTTCCTATCAGACACTTCCCGGAAAGGTTATTAAAATCCAGATTCTTATTTTCTGACATTCCCTCATCCGCCAAGTTTGAGTTAGTAAAATCTTAAATAAAATACGCCCTAAAGTCAATTCTGTAAAGATTTTATACACTTTTTCCCCGCCCAACCCGGGTAGCGCCGGAGCGGGGAACAACCGCTTATTCACCTCCCTCCCCAACTCGGGGAGAACTGGGGTGGGGAACGGCACTTGCGCAAATTTCATCCCCTCTTGCCCCTCTTTGCCGTCATCCGCGTGCTCAAATGGAACAATCTTTACATAAAACATCCAAAAACCCAATAAAAAAGCCCTCTTTTGAGGGCTTAAAATTCTCTATTAGTCTGGTTTTTCCTGTTAGTCCGTTTTGTCTGAAATTATTTATTATGCAATGAAGTTTGTTCCGAATCTTGTTGCACCCAGAAAATAGCATTCTTCAAGCATTGATTCAAGACTTGTATATCTTTTTCTGGGGGGCTGTTTTTGAGCTTCTTCTACTCTTGCTTTTGTATCGTGATATTGTGTTGTGATTGATAAAGTATAGTTTGCGAACGGGTTGGAAATCATTGTCTTTGCTCTCTTTCGGTTTTCTCTCTTGTATATATATAAACAAAAAAAGTATATAAAAATTGCCTTTTTTTATATACTTTTCTTAATGTTTGTTTACAATTGAGGGAAAAACCTTATCTGGTAACGTCTTCCACTTCCTGTGCACGGTCAGAACGCGTGTGCATTACGTTTTGGATTGTTTTTTCTTGCTTGATTGCGTTTTGCGCGTTTTCCATGTTGACATTTTTGGTCATTGAGCCCCAATTTGTGTATGCAAACCAGATTCCGGCAGCTGCAATAAGGATAATGAGTAATCTAATCATAAAATTTCTCCGTAAACTTTTTACGCAAGTATTATAATACTTTTCTGCTCTTGTGTAAAAATTTATTAACAAAACTTTTTTTGATGGCAAATTAATCCAATCAGCTGCATTAAATAACCATAACAGGGAAATAATATGTGTGTCCAGCCATCACAAATTTATATTGCACAGCCAAAAAACAGTAAAAATACCGGAAAATCAGCTCAAAACATTGCACAAACCAGCCCTGCGGCGAATTTTGAGCTGCGTTCAAAATTCAATGACCACCTGATGTCCTTCGGAGCAAGGGTTGATAAGGGGCTTGAGCGATTTTATGATACAAATAAGGAGCGAATGCCCTCTACTTTGCGCCGGTATGTGGAATCTATGGAGGACAAATCCCGCCTGACGCCCTTGGAGGCGCAAAAAAGGGCGTTTTCAAAGCTGGAATCCGCGCAAACTGTCGATGATATAAAAAAATCTTTCCCGGATGAAGAACTTTTTAAAAACCTGATAAATCCGCTTGATTCAAAGGCAAAACGCGGCATTCTTATGTCGGCAAAAGAAAATGACGAACTTCTTTCGCTTTCAAATCAGGGCGTATTGAAAAGTCGTGAGAATTTGACGGTTTATCTTGTGAAAAAAGTCTTTCTCGAGGCAAAAACCATTGAAGAAATAAACAAAGACCTTGAAAACGACCTTGACCCTGATTTTAAAGCTGATTTCAGGTTTAAAAATCCTGATTCTCCTTATGTTTACGGCTCAACTTTGCGCTCGGTCGGGATTGAGCTGCCGGAGTTTGAATATCAGCAGTCGTTGAGGTATACAAAAGCCGGTTATGCGGATTTGGTCGGGGAAAAAATCTCTCAGGGACAGCGCGCTTTCTGGGATTCTCTTGATGATAGCGAAAGAACCGCCCGTGCAAAGGTTTCTGTTGAAAAATTCGAGAACTGGTGGTATTCGCATACAAAAAATGAGATGCTGGACATGATTGCGGATGATATAAACGAGCTGGAAATGCTTAAATCCTTTAAAAAGAGTCGGCGCGCCGAAGAAAAGCAAAATAAAAACACAGAAACCGCAAAAACTTCCGAAGAATCGCCAAGAAAACATACAAAAGCGGGCTCACAAAAACTTTCGCAGGACGAACTCTTCAAAAAATGGGCTACGAACAAATTAAAGCTTTTTGAAGCCAATTTATCCGAAGCAGAGCGCGATACGCTCCATATAAAGCGAATGCAGCGCCTTTCTGCGCGCTGGGCGGGCATGACTTCTGCGCAAAGGACGGATTATATCTCAAAAATGAAATCCGGCTCCGAGCCGCTTCGCTATACGATGATTGACGCATGGAATCATAGCGCTGATTTGATAAAAGAGCTTTCTGCGTTCTTAAAAGCCAATCAGGTCTTCAAACCGGCCGATTTGCTCTATTCTACGCAGGAGTTCAGCAGTTTTCAGTCGAGGGTTATGAATGAATTCTGGGAAAAACATCCTGATTTTGCGTCAGATTTGGGCAAAAAGATTGTTCTATCGCAGGAAAAAATACAAAGAGCAATCTCAAGCGGTACTTTTGAGGAACTGAAAAAGCAGATTATGCGTGACAAAAACCAGCGCGTAAAAGAAATTGAAAAATTCAAAAATAATCTGCCCTCAACCCCGAAAATTGAAATAAATCCTGAAAAACCGCAATATCAAAAGGATTTTGCCGATGCTTACAATAAACATGTTTACGGCAAAGTAAAATCAATGCCCAAAAACTTCTATTCCGATATGTATGAAACCGTTTTTGAGCTGCTGCCCGAGGAGGCAATACGTGCGTGGACAAAAAATCTTCGCGGTGCGGCATTGAACTTGAGGGAAACGGAAATTGTGAAAAAATTCGTTTCAAAAGAACTTCCCGAAATTGCCAGATATAATAGGGCTCTTGAGGCGGCTCTGGCTGATACTTTGTATGAATTTACAAAAAATCCCGATGTTTATACAATGTCAAACTCTGATGTGAAAATGGCTATGTATCATCTTGAGCGAGGGGAAGAGCCGATTGTGCTGGATTCGCATAAAAACGGCAGGCGCTATGTGCTAAATATTGTCAAAAAGAACAAGCCAGTGAACGCTGAAAGGATAAATTCGCTGTATGAGTTCTTTAAAAAGGATTTGAGCGATTCAGAGCTAGATAAAGTCGTTGACGATTATTATCCGGCATTGTCAAAGGCGGCTTTTGAGCGCACCCTGAAGTCCTTGAACATTATGGAGGCGGTTAATGTCACAAACGGCACCAAAGAAGCCTTGAAAAACTACATGAATCAGTACGGAGCTTCGCTATTTGTGCTGTTTTCAGAAAAAAGCGCTTATCCGCCGGCAGTAAAGGCTGCTTTTTATGAAAAATTTAAGGCAAATATGCCAGAGGACTTAAAAAGCCAGCTTCCGGAATGTATTTTTGACAGCCCTGACCAGTTTGAAATGGACAATAAGCTGAAACATATTGCTTTTAAGATTGCTCAAAAATATGATTTTGTGCCTGCAGCCTTTATGAAGGATTATTCGGGCGAATTAACGGCAAAATTGCGCAATTCAAAAGATTTTGCAGAGATTGATAACTATGAAGCCCGGTACCTTACAAAAAGAAAATCGCCAAATGACCGCGGAAAAATCATCCTTATCGGCAAAGTGGATTTTTCAATGAGCAATAAGCTCAAAACTCTAGCAATGGAGCAGGCTCTGGCCGATGTTTTGTATGAAGCAACGGGAAATAAGGATGTTTTTGGCATGCAGTTTGAAGAATTATGCGATAATATCGAGGTTTTTCGCCTTGTGAAAGACAAAAACATTCCGTCCGAAGACAGAACCTACCATTCTTTCAGCCTTGATAAAGATATTGCGATTTCGCTGAAGAAAAAGCCGAATTTGAACGCTTTAAACCGTTTATACAAGGAATATTTTGATGAAATGGTAATCTGGGTCAATGAGGACGTAAAAAAAGAGGGTAAGGGTTATTTTGTTGATTTGCTCGGAATTTTGAATCCTGATGAAACAGATAAGGCAAAAGATGACGCAGTTGCGCTCCGTATCAGAAAATACGGCATGAATCTTGCGGAATAATCTATAAATATTGCTTTAATTTAAGAAGAAAACCCCAGAAATCCTTAAATATAACAAAAACAAGGAAAATCGCCGCAAGAACAAGCGCGATTTTCTGCCAGAGGTTGTAATTAAAAACAGGACGGCAAAATTCGTAATAAGGCTTTCTCGTGCAGTCAAGACCGAGGTTCACGGATTTTATATAATCGCATTGCGCCTGCTGCTCGTTGCCAAGTAAATAATACAAATATCCGCGCTCATAATAAAGCGAAAAATCGTCTGGAAAATGTACCAATTTTTCGTCAATTTCTTTGATTGCCGATTCAATTTCGTTGTTCGCCATTTAAAATTAATATCCGATTGACCACTGGAAAGGCTTTTGCGCCGCAGAATTAGAAGATTTGCTGGCAAGTCCGGCTGCCGCTGTCTGATTTACTTCCATTACGCTTTTTGCCTTGTGAAGCAGGTTTTTCTGCTGCATTGCTTTATCAACATTGTAATATGATTTTAAATAATCCAGCCTGTTCTGGAGTTCAACGTTTTCATCGTTTAAAGAAAGCGTTTCTTTTCTGTATTTGTTGAGGGTCATTTCGCTTGCTGTGACAAAATAGTAGCTGACTGCAGAAAGCAAAATGAAAAACACTAAAATCCCGCATAAAGTCCTGTTGACGCGGGAAATCGCCATTTCTTTGTAAGTCTTATATTTTGGGAAGTAACCGTCAATAATCGGATTAGAAGCGTACTGATTATTGTATGATTGATATTGATTTTTGCGTAAATCAACTGCCGGTCTTGTCAATTTAGTTCTCCCATGAAGATATTTTTTTCGCTACCCTTAGTTTTGCAGATCTTGAGGGCGGGTTAATTTCTATCTCTGATTGTGACGCCGTTATCGGCTTTTTGTTAATTAATTCAAGCATCGGAGGCTTACAGTTACAAACCGGGTCCGTCGGTTTGCAGCGGCACTTAGCGCTATAATACCTGAAACATTGTTTTACAAGTCTGTCCTCTAAAGAGTGAAAACTTATTACACTAATTATAGCACCAACAGATAATAAATGGAGCACATCATTTAATGTATTTTTAATATTTTGTAACTCGTGGTTCACTTCTATGCGAATCGCTTGAAAGACGCGGGTTGCGGGGTGAATTTTTTCTTTAGTCAACGGTACAGACTTTTTTATTAATTGGGCTAATTCTGTTGTCGTATCAATTGTTTTCGACTTTCTGTATTCGATGATATTTTTTACAATTCTTTTTGTAAAACGTTCTTCCCCATATTCTGATATAATTCTGACCAAATCGTCCTCGCTGTAACCGTTTACAACGTCATAAGCGCTCAAATCTGCGTCCATATCAAAACGCATATCCAGCGGCGCCTCTTTCATAAAGCTGAAACCGCGTTCCTGCCTGGTCAGCTGGTGATATGAAGCCCCTAAATCGAATAAAATTCCCCCCGTAATTTGTTCAATTCCGAGGTTTTGTAAAACTTTTTTAATATTTGTATAAGAATCCTTAACGATTGTTAAATTTTTGTAATCTTTCAGTCTTTCACCTGCATAAGAAATGGCGTCATCGTCAATATCAAAGGAAATAAGCCGCCCGTCCGGCTGAATTTTCTTCAAAATCAACTCCGAATGCCCCCCGCCGCCCAGCGTTGCGTCAACGTAAATCTTTCCGTTTTCGCAATTAAGCGCGTCAACAGCCTCATTTGCCATTACTGTGTAGTGATTAAATTCGTTGGTCATATTCCACTTATATTATGTTAAATAATTTCAATTGTCATGCGAATTTTTTAACAAATATTAAGTTTTGTTAATTTAAAAAATCCTTGATTTATGCACTTTTGAGGCAAATTGCGTTAAAAAAAGACTTCTAAAAGGCAATTTTGTCCCTGAAAAATTTTTTATATAAACAGGAACGAGGAATAAAAAATTTAATTAGGAAATTAGAGGATACGAAGATGGCAGACATTAGAATCGTAAAAACGGGTTCTGATACCTATTCCGTTATCAAAGACGGAAAAACTATCACCGCAAAAGACACGGACGGTGACGGAAAGTTGACGGCAAAAGACGGCGCAATCGGTCTTTCACAGGAAGAATGGACTGCTGTGGTTAAAGCACAGTCAAACCCTGTCAAATCAACTAACTCCTCCTCTGCGTCATCAGTTTCCGTATTCTCTTCACAATATGAACCTGCCGAAAATATCTGGCAGTATGCTACAAACTATGCAGGGCGTACTATCTCATATCCGATGGACTCCCTTGCGGCTTATAACGACGGGCAGGTATGGAATTATGTAAATTCTGTGAATAATGGCTGGAACAGCTGGCTTATGCAGATGAACAAGCTTACAGCGTTTTTGAAGGCTTATGACGCAGAAACTATGAAGCTTTGGGCTGAAATATTTAAAACTCCGACCACAACTGTTACTGAAACAGAAGAAGCTAAAAAGAAAAAGGAAACAGCAGAAGACACTGAAGCTGTTAAAAAGCTCAAAGAGGAAGTCGAAAAGCTCAAAAAAGAACTTGAAGAGCGCAGCACTGTAAAATCTTACAGAGATTCACTGAATGATACTGGCGAATTTGACCTGAAAGTGCAGACTATTGCCGAAAAACTAAAAGAAGGCATGAAAGGTTTGAACTTCCTGGGAATGTTCGGTAATGTCGGCGGTGACAAGCGTGTTGCTGATACAATGAATGACATTACAGCCGAAAATGTTGTCGAAGTAATGGAATATTACAAGACAGAAATCTGTGATAAAGGCTACATGGGCGATGATTACAACCTTATTGAGTCAATATATGATGATTTTAGCGGCAAAAAATATACGTCAAAAATTGAACACCTGAAAAATGCGCTCGCTGACAGAGCAACGGCTTTAATCGCTGATTATGGCGAAAAATGTCCGATTTCAGCGGCAGAAATTGAAAAATTCAAGGCTGATGTCGATGCGAAAAAAGGCAGCGCCTCTGAAATACCAAAAGTCTTTGAAGAGTTTAAAAACAAGCTCAAAAAAGCGGAAGGCGGTATTGACAGAAAAATTACGCCGGAGAAAAAAGAAGAAACGACGACCACCACAACAACAAAAACAACTGAAACAACAACGTCTTCTTCTAAATCTGAATCATCCTCTTCATCTTCGGAAGCGAGTTCTTCTTCAGAAGCAAAAAAGCAAGAAAAAGATAAAAAATAACTAAATTAATATCTCGTAAATTATTTCCTCGGTTTATTTTTAAGGTAGGTAGGTTTTTATAAGGGTGCCGGATGCACCCTTTTTATTTTGCCTGACAAATGCCCGAAATTATAGTAAAATAAAATCCGGAAGATAAGGGCTTTTATATGGATAAAAAATTGAATGTAATAATTGTCGATTCTGACGCAACTTTAAGAAATATTTTGAAGAGCTATTTGAAAAATATTGATACAGCTCAGCTCTGTGCGGAATTTGGTGCGCCGGAGGAGTGCATTGATACGGTGAAAAACACCGCGGATTGTGTTTTGATTATAGATTTGGCAGCACAAAACGCTTTGCAGACGATTTCTCTGCTCCATCAGAGTGCAAGGCATGTTAAAATCGTTGCGCTTTCTGATTTATCCACGACTTCTTCTATAATCAGGGCTCTTCGGGCAGGTGCCTGCGAATATCTGACAAAACCCGTCACAGAAACCGCTTTTTGCACATTAATCAGGGCTTTTTCGGAGAATGATGATGAAGTCGGGGCAAATTCCTGCAAAGTCATTTCCACTTTCTCAAACAAAGGCGGAATCGGGAAAACCTCTATTGCTGTTAATACAGCTGTTGAGATTGCAGATATGACCAAGGAAAAAGTTGCGCTCATTGATTTGAATTTGCAGCTCGGCGATGTTTCTACGTTTCTTGATTTGAATCCGGGGTTTGATATTGCATATATTGTAAAAAATCTCGACAATATGGATGATTCCGAGCTTAATCAGTCGCTTTCGCAGTATAAAAATTCCACTTTATACGTTGTTGCTGACCCTGTTAATATCGAAAAATCCAAGGAAATCAGCTCAGAGCAGATTGAGGCGCTTATAAAAAGGCTTAAAAAGATTTTTTCTTATATAATTATCGATGTAAGCACCAGTATTGACGCAAAATCCATAAAAGCGCTTGATATTTCGGATGTTATTCTTTTGATTGCAATTGTGAATCTTCCTGCAATAAGAAATCTCCAGCGCTGCAAAAACCTTTTTGAAAAACTCGGTTACAGCGCAGAAAAAATCAAACTTGTGCTCAACAGATATATGGAAAACGAGGAAATCAAGACTTCTGACATTGAAGATGTTGTAAAACAAAAAGTTTACTGGAAAATTCCGAACAATTATCTTACAATGATGTCAGCCGTAAACAAAGGCGAACCCGTAAGCAGGATAAATCCGGATTCAAACATCGCGGTTAATTATAAAGAGTTTGCCTCAAAGCTTTGCGACTACTTAATAACAAGCAGATTACAAAATAAATAGATACAGGAAAGAAAAATGGCACTGAAAGATAGAATTAAAAAAAGCTCGAATATTGACGAAATCTTGGAAGAAACAAGCGTTACACTTGAAGATGTTACGATGGAAAGTTTTGAAATCCCCGTCAAAACACTGACAAAAAAAATCCTAAAAGTTCAGGATAATGCAAAACTGGGCGCAATCCTCAAAGAAGTAGCAAAATTCCTTAGCTCTCTTTCTGATGAGGGGGCGCATTTGACGCTGGATGGAAACTTTGATATCGGCAAAAAGGCTCTTATTAACTGCCTTTTGATGAATGTTACAGGCGAGGCTTCTTTTGAGGCTGAAAAATCAGAAGGTGTTCCAAAACTCCTTAGGAAAAGAAAATCTTTGCGTGAAAAAATGCAAAAATCAGAAGATTAAAAGCGTTAATTATGAAATATTTGCAAAAAATCCCGTCCTTTCTTCAGGGCGGGATTTTTGCGCTTATTGTTGACTTTTGGCGCTGCTTCCTTATATTCACGGGTGTGTAGGTTTAGTATATTTGTAAAGTTATGTAACATGTTTATTTAAAATCCTAAAGTTTTAATTCAAATGTGCCGATAAATAAAACAGATATGCAAAACAAAAACTTAAGGAGTATTTAACAATGGGAATGGCAGCATCACAGGCCAGATTCTTAGGCCTCACGGCAAGAAAAACAAACACTGAATATGAAGGCCAACAGGTCAACCAGCAGAGAACTGCTCTGGCAAACCAGAGTGCAGGTTTATTTAACGAAATGCTTGCCCTTTCAGTTCCTACTCCTCCGCTTGCTTCAGATTATTCTAAAACAGTTTTTGTTTTCACAAACCCTTCAACATCCGACACTATTTCATTGGATTATATCTTCAAAAATCCTATCGGAGAAGACGGAAAACAGACTTATACCGTAGATGGTACTTATCCTAAAAATGATTACCTCTACACCGTTGCCCAGAGAACTTACGGAACAGGCGACTCAAACTCTTATGAAATCAGAAAAAGCGACAGCGACCCTGTTACTTATTCAATAAGCATTGGCGGTAGCTCATATATGACTTTGAGCGGTCCGAATACATACGACGCATTGACTGATAAATTTAACGGTTCCGAAGGCGCACCCGGAAACTGTGCAAAAGGTGATACTTACTACAAATACACCAATACAGAAACCGGTATCGCATACTTCATTAACTCTAAAGATTTTGATCCAGCAGCTTCTGAATATCCGTCAAATCTTATGATTTACGCACAACAGGGATATGCTAAAGATGAAACTTTCCATTACGACTCAGCGGAAGTTACTGTTGCAAACGACGGAACAGGCAGATATACAAGCATCAGATTCGCAACAGACGTTGATGAACAAGGAAATCCGAAAAACTTTGTAACATGCGCTCTTGAAATGCAGACTGTTCAGGATGATGAAGCTTATGACGAAGCTATGAATGAATACAATTCTCAAAAAGCGCTGTATGACAAACGTGTCGCTGAAATCGACGCAGAAACAACTATTATCCAGCAACAGGATAAAACTCTTGAATTGCACCTCACACAGCTCGATACTGAACAGCAGGCAATTCAAACCGAAATGGACGCAGTTAAGAAGGTTATTGATAAGAACATCGAAGAAACATTTAAAACTTTTGCATAAATACTCCGATTATCGCCGATTTCCGGTGTAAAACGGAAATCGGTATTTTTTTAAAAAAAGGAGTACACCAAAAAGATGATTTTTGGGGATTTTGTCTTTGAAACGCCCCGAAAACACCGTATAATAAGGATGTAATATATCTTAATGTAAAATACGGGAATATTGACAACACGAAGGAAATTATTAAATTTAAACAGTTAGGTAAATAAAAAGAAAGCGGTGAATATATGGGCATGGCAGCTTCTCAGGCAAGATATTTAGGCTTGCAGGCAAGAAAAACTAATACCGAATATGAAGGTCAGCAGGTCAACCAGCAAAGAACGGCTCTGGCAAATCAGAGCGCAGGCTTGTTCAGGCGTTTACTTGAATTGCAGGTTCCGACTCCGCCTTCTCAGGAAGACTATAAAAAGGAAACCTACTCTTTTTCAGACGCATCCAGCGTCAGCGGCTCCTCTACACTGGAATCAATTGAAGAAAATGCCGGTTCTTCGCCAACAACATATACAGTAACCATAAAAAGACAGGAAAATGTGCCGCAGTATGGTGCGCTGGCTAATCAAGAGGTCTCTGTAATCAAAAACTCTGAAACTGAATACAGCATTAACCTCTCAAATGGTACCCAGTTTACATTGAACGGCCCTGTTACAGGAATTAGCCAGACTTTGTGCGATGAATTCAACAAAACAGGTGCTGCTTCATATCAAAACGAAGCAGGTGACACTTATTACAAATTCACAAACCCCACAAATAAGGCAACTTATTATATTAATGCTTCAAAAACCGGATTTGACCCGACAGATACAAGCACGCAGGATGTTGACTTCTTTACAACAATGACTGCACAGCAAAATACTTATCAGACCGTTAATAATGCAACGCTTGGCAAATCAGAAGACGGACTTTATACTTCTTTATACTGGACAGACGATTCCGGCACTCATAACTATGCTCTTTCACCCTCCAGCGAGTATGATGAAGACGGATATGATGCTGCGATGAATCAATATAACTATGAAAAAATGATGTACGAAAAAGAAGTTGAAGATATCAACGCAAAAACAGAAGAACTCCAGGAAACTGACAGAACTCTTGAGCTCCGGTTAAAACAACTCGACACGGAACAAGAAGCTCTGCAAACAGAACTTGAATCTGTTAAAAAAGTAATTGATAAAAATATTGAAAACGTATTCAAAACGTTCCAAAGCTAGTTAAACAGATAATAATGTGAGGAAACTATGTCCTACAAAAACGACGGATACTTAGTAATAGCAAATAAATTCGGAAATGCCAGCTCGGCTGCAAAAGCAGAGATGTTTGAAACCTACGACAGGTTGCGCGACCTTACCGTCAGCGGTTCTGCTCTGGACGGGGCCGGTTTTGGTACCGCAGGCACGTTCTTGTGGAACATAGCGCGTTTGATTGCTCCGAGTGCATTTATGTCAGTTATGGGCGGGACTCAAACAATGAATGTCCCCGGAACCTCTTACTGGTCGCCGATTAGCGGCGCAAACTCCATCCTTGACGGCGGAAGTGCGGCATTTGGCGTAACCAGCCTCGGAAACTACCCCGGATTCCCTAACGGCGCAGCAAATGTGTTCTGGGGCTTCGGTTCTGATACAGGAACAATGACAGGCGGCGCTTCAGCTTTGTATGATGCGGCAAGCATTGGCGGTTCGGTTGGCGCTACTTCGGCAACTTACCTTTCCGGCGTTGCTTCGGGCTTCGGCGTCCCCGGTTCAGGATGGGTTTTGCCTACTGCAGGAACGATTTCCGGTATAGCCGGCGTTGTTCAGGCAATGGCGCCTTACATGGGCGGCTTCGGACTTGCGGCAACTGTTGCGGGCAACCTGCTGCAGGGCACAAGTTCCGCTGCATTGGCCGCATATCAGAATGTTTCCGGCAGAATCGTTTCAAATGCTGACACAATCCTTTCAAACAGGGTCAGAAATATTGAAACTGTTGTAAAAATGCTTGATACTCAGGGCGATATTGTTAAAAAGATGCTTAAAGACGACCTTGAGGGCGACAAAAAGCAGGTCGAAAACATGTAATCGTCTAAATTTCAGAATTAAAGCCCTTAACAAAGGGCGGCTTGGCGTACAAAACTTCGGGAGTGCAATGAATATAATAAGAATTAAAACTTTAGCTGTGATAATTGATACAATTGTAAATTATTATTACAATTTGCCGCTTTTTGACCACAATTTGCTAAAGTTTTCCGCTCAAAAGCCGATAACTAATACAGAACAAAAGGCAAACCTCGCTTTCTTCAAGATTGCAGCAGATGCCGGATAAATTGCATTGATATTTTGTTAAGAAATATTAAAAAGGGATGAAATGCGGGCAATTTATTCATAAGTTTTGTTTTTATAGTTATGTAGGTGTCCGAAGTGCGGGCAAGGAGTAAGAATTGTTCCAACAAGTAATCCAAACAAATCTTCAAAACCTATTGAACTTCTTCGGGTATGTTATTTCATATCTGAGAAGAACAAATCCTTTACAGGCAATGTCGAATTATCTTGTCGGTATACTGAAAGATTTTCTGACAATGAACAAAAAATTGAAGATAGCGAAGTACAAAGTTAATTATCAAATGTACAAGCTCAACCAGATGGAACAGCTCATCGCCGAAAACAACGAACACGTATTTTTGAAAGGTCAAAAACTAAATCAGACTAGATAGGGGTTCCTAAAATGGGATTGGCAACTTCAACAATGCGATTAATGTACCTGAATGCGTACAGGCTCGACCTTGAGTACAAAATTCAGTTAATAACAGAGGCAAAAATGAACCTCTCGCGTACTGTTACGGACTTGTTAAACGTCGGTACCGATTTGGACTCTGATGACCCTATTGTTAAAAAACTGGAGGCTCGAAAAGAGCGGCTGAACATAATGGAAAAGAAACTGGATATGCAGCTTCAGGAATATCAGCATAAACTGAAAATGATTGATGAAGAAATGAACTCCTGCCAGGGCCTCATCGACAAAAACATCAAAATGTCATTCAAATATTAATACTATTCAAAAAGCGGAATCGAAAGGTTCCGCTTTTAGTTTATTGCGCCTGTGAGTTTTCTCAAATTTAGCCGGAAAAATGAAAACGCGGCTCTTTTTTCCATAAACCAACACTTACACAGGCCTAAAATGTTTAAACTTTTTTAATATTCCCACATTTCCCGCAAAAATTATGCTAAAATTATCGGATACGGAAAAGTAAAGGAGAAAAGTATGAACAATACTCATGAATTGAAAGTTTACATGGATAAAGATATTGATTTGAACAAAATCCTTGATAAAAAGGTCGCAATCATCGGATACGGCTCTCAGGGATACGGTCAATCCACAAACCTTAAAGACAGCGGAGTAAATGTTGTTGTCGGGCTGCGTCCGGACGGAGCTTCCGCAAAAAAAGCAAAAGCAGAGGGCTTGACAGTTATGGATATTGAAGAAGCCGTAAAATGGGCTGATTTAATCCAAATTCTCATCCCTGATGAAGTTCAGGCTAAAGTTTATGAAGAAAAAATCAAACCTAACCTCAGACCGGGCCAGTATTTGATGTTTGCTCACGGTTTTAACATCCATTACAAAAAAATCGTTCCTCCTGCCGATGTAAATGTCCTGATGGTTGCGCCAAAAGGCCCCGGACATACGGTAAGAAGCGAATATAAACTCGGGAAAGGCGTTCCGTCGCTGATTGCAATCTATCAGAATCCGTCAGGCGACTCAAAAGAGGTTGCACTCGCTTATGCAGCTGCTATCGGGGCCGGCCGTTCGGGTATTTATGAAACTTCTTTCAGAGAAGAAACAGAAACCGACCTTTTTGGTGAACAGGCTGTTCTTTGCGGCGGCTGCTCCGCACTTTTAAAAGCCGGTTTTGAAACTCTTGTTGAAGCTGGATATTCACCTTACATGGCTTATTTTGAATGCTTGCACGAAATGAAGCTGATTGTTGACCTGATTAATCAGGGCGGCATTTCAGACATGAGATATTCAATCTCAAATACCGCTGAATGGGGCGATATGACTGTAGGGCCGAGAATTATTACTCCTGCTGTCAAAGCTGAAATGAAAAAAGTACTTTCTGAAATTCAGGATGGAACTTTCGCAAATAACTGGCTGGCTGAGTACAATTCCGGCATGAAAAAGTTCAAAGAACTTGAAAAAGAGGGTGAAGAACACGAAATTGAACGCGTGGGACGCGAACTCAGAGCCAAATTCAGCTGGAATAACGACGATTCAAAAATCATCAACAGAGCTAAAAACTAGTTGGGGAAAAAACGTAAAAACAGCGCTTTTTTAATAAGAAAGCGCTGTTTTTTTATATACCGTTAATTCTCCTGCATTCTGCCTCGAATTCTTCGCTCATAATGCTTAATTCGCACATAAGATATTTGGAAATATCCGCAGCAGCGGCGCCTTCGCCGGAAAATACCGCCTGGACACCGCTTTTTTCGAGTTTTGCTGCTTCATTTAAATAGTTTGTGTGAATAATTATTTTTATATCGCTGTTGAGCGAACGCGCAACCTCTACTATCTCGCTTGCAGGCGCGTTTGAGGGCGAAATTATTAAAGCCTCTGCATTTTCAATGCCTGCATATAGCAAAACATCCTTGTTTGACGCATCTCCATAGACTGCAAACAGCCCTTTGTCTTTGAGTTCTTTTATCTCCTTTACAGTGTCGATATTCAGCTCAATAACGACCACATCCATTCCGCCGAAGCGCAAAATCCTCGAAACTACGCGCCCGACAGGCCCGTATCCGACCAGAATAACCCTGTGATGGTCGTTGTCCGTTTTTATCCTCTCTTCTTCGGGCAGGTCGCTGTCTTTGAACCCTTTTTTTCTGAAAAACTTCATAACCGGCTCAATTATCCTGTATAAAAGCGGATTCAGTGTGATTGAAATAATTGCAACAACAATAATTGCACTGGCCGCTTTTGCCGGCAAAACCCCCAGATTTACCCCCAAACCGGCGAGAATAAACGAAAATTCACCGATTTGAGCCAGCGAAATCCCTACACTAAGCGCTTTTGTCGCAGAACCGCCCAGAAGCTTTACAACAATAAAAGCCGCAACAGGCTTTACAACCAGAACTATAAACAATGCCGCAAGCACCAAATCCCATTCGCTGGCAAGCGAAAACGGGTTAAAAAGCATACCTACGGACACAAAAAATAAAACTGCAAACGCATCTCTCATTGGCAGCGCCTCGGAAGCCGCTCTTGCGCTGAAATCGGACTGCCCGACAACAAGCCCCGCCAAAAAAGCGCCCAAAGCCATTGAAGCGCCGAAAAATTCTGCCGCACCTACCGCCATACCGAGCGCAAGCACAAGAATAATCAGCGTAAACAAGTCCCTTGCGCCTGTTTTTGCCACATAAGAAAGAATTAACGGGAGAAGTTTCCTGCCGAAGGCCAGCGCAAAGGCAACCAGCGCGGTTAATTTTATTATAGTAAGAACAAAAGCCCATCCTATGGTTATTTCTGCGTGATGAGCCGTGAAAAACGCCGGCAGAAGCACCAGCACAAAAATTGTGAACAAATCCTCAACAATAAGCCATCCAATTGCCAGATGGCCTGTTGGAGTGTGCAAATTGTGGTTTTCTGCGAGAACTCTTGTTAGCACAACCGTGCTGGCAACAGATATCGCGATACCAAAAACCACTCCCGCGCCCCATCCCCAGCCAAAAAGGTGCGCCAGAAACATTGAAAACAGTGTTGTTATGAGAATTTGCGTTACAGCACCGGGGATTGCAATATTTTTAACCGCAAGCAGGTCTTTTATGTGAAAATGCAGCCCGATTCCGAACATCAAAAGGATTATGCCTATTTCTGCAAACTGATTTGCCGCAGAAGAATCAGCAACAAACCCCGGCGAAAACGGCCCGACGCACATTCCGGCTATCAAATAGCCGATAATCGGCGAGAGTTTCAGCCTTTGCGTAATAAAACCCAGCACAAGCGCAATTGAGAGCCCTGCTGTGAGCGTATAAATTATATTTTGATGCATTGATACCCCTTATTTTTGATTTTTTTTAGTATAACTTTAATTTCTAACTTTGGCAATTTCTCTGCATGTCATATAATAGGAGTATGGATTGTCATGAAAAAAACTGGTTACATGAGCATGCAAAGAGCGTCAGACATGACGATTAGGGAATTTGAAAAGGGGAGATTTTAGAAAATGGGATACAGTTTTGAAATAATTACCGGCCCGATGAGCTGCGGTAAGACAGAAGAGCTGTTAAGACGCGTAAAACGCTGCATTATTGCTCAAAAAAAGGTAAAAGTAATCAGTCCGCAAATCGATACCCGCTCAAAAGGCGATTATATTGAATCCAGAAACGGGCTCTGGCTCGACGCAATCACCGTAAAAGATGCAAATGACATTTTGAACCACGTGAGCGATTCTGATGAAATCGTTGCAATCGATGAAATTCAGTTTTTTGACGAAAATATTGTAAATGTTGTAAAACACCTGATAAATTCAAAAAAACGCGTAATTGCTTCAGGACTTGACCTGGATTTTAAAGGCGAACCTTTCGGATATATGCCCGAACTCCTCTGCCTCGCTGATAAAGTGGACAAACTTGCTGCTGTTTGTATGAAATGCGGTTCTGACCACGCAACCCGCACACAGCGCTTGATTAACGGCGTTCCTGCGGATAAAAGCTCGCCTTTGATTATGATTGGAGGGGATGAAACCTACGAGGCAAGGTGCATAGACTGCTATGAAATCCCCGATGTTAAGTCCGAAACAAGAAAAAGAGGGTTTAAGCTTTTGAGCTTTGAAAAAGTATAAATTTTATCCAACCATCCTATCCAGAAGCCTGAAATGTAATGTTTCAGGCTTATTATTTGATTAAATTAACTTTTCACCATCTCACGCAGCTTTTTCAGCTGATCTCTAATTTCCGCTGCGCGCTCAAAATCAAGCACTTTGGCTGCTTTGTGCATATCTTTTTCGAGTTTTGTGATGAGTTTTGGAATATCCTTGACGTTGAGATTGTTTTCGACCATTTCTTCGGCAACAATATCTTCAAGATTCCTGTAGCTCGAAACAAGCTGTAAAAGGTTGTTTTCAATGGGCTTTTTAATGGTTTTGGGCACGATTCCGTGCTCTTTGTTGTATTTCATCTGGATTTCGCGGCGGCGGTTGGTTTCTTTTATTGCGTTGTCCATACTTTCGGTGATTTTGTCGGCATACATAATAACCTGTCCGCAGGAATTTCGCGCAGCACGGCCGATTGTTTGAATAAGGCTGGTTTCTGAGCGCAAAAAGCCCTCCTTGTCTGCATCCATAATGGCAACAAGCGAAACTTCCGGAATATCGAGCCCTTCACGCAACAGGTTTACACCGATTAGAACATCAAATTCGCCGAGCCTCAAATCCCTTAAAATTTCCACCCTTTCAAGCGACTGAATTTCGCTGTGCAAATAACGAACCCTGATTCCGCTCTGGGTCAAATATTCTGTCAAATCCTCTGCCATGCGCTTTGTGAGCGTGGTAATGAGGATTCTTTCGTTCTTTTCCGCTCTGATTTTGATTTGTTCAATCAAATCATCGACCTGATTTTGGGTCGGTTTTACAGTAATTTCGGGGTCAACAAGTCCTGTCGGACGGATGATTTGTTCTACGATTTGAGAGGATTGTTCGCGTTCAAATTCGGCCGGAGTTGCGGAAATGAATATTTTCTGATGAATTTTCCCCCAGAATTCGTCAAAAGTCAGCGGTCTGTTGTCACGTGCGCTTCTCAGGCGGAAGCCGTAGTCAATCAGCACATCTTTTCTGGCATTATCGCCCCTGCACATTCCTTTTACCTGAGGCAAAGTGACGTGGGATTCGTCAATAACCACAAGAAAATCCTCCGGAAAGTAGTCCAAAAGGGTTGCCGGAGCGGAACCTGGCGGTCTTCGCTCGATTATCCTTGAATAGTTCTCAATCCCGCTGCAATAGCCCATTTCTTTAATCATTTCAATATCATATCTTACGCGCTGCTCAAGCCGCTGCGCTTCGACGAGCTTGTTTTGTTCATAAAGCTCCCCGAGCCGTTGCTGGAGCTCCATCCGGATTAATTTTATTGTTTCTTCCATATCTTCGCCGGAGGACATATAGTGAACTGCCGGAAAAATGACTGTTTCTTCGGGAATTTCAAGGATTTCGCCGGTAACATTGTCAATTCTTACAATTCTTTCGACCTCATCGCCGAAAAAGCTTATTCTAGTGACAACTTTTTCATAAGGCGGCATAATTTCGACGGTATCGCCGCGTGCTCTGAATGTAGAGCGGTCGAGCTCAAGGTCGTTTCTTGTATATTGCGCGTAAACCAGCCTTTTTAGCAGCTCATCGCGCTCAAGCTGCTCTCCGACTTTTATGGTTTGCGCACCTCTAAAGTAATATTCCGGCAGTCCGAGGCCGTAAATGCAGCTTACAGACGCAATTACGATTACGTCATTCCTTGTGTAGAGGCTTCTGGTGGTGTTGTGGCGCAGCCTGTCGATTTCGTCGTTAATTGTTGCTGATTTTTCTATAAATGTGTCGGTTCTCGGAATATAGGCTTCCGGCTGGTAATAATCGTAATAACTGATAAAATATTCAACCGCATTGTTTGGAAAAAGCTCCCTGAATTCGTTATAAAGCTGCGCCGCAAGGGTTTTGTTATGCGCAATAACAAGGGTTGGTTTTTTCACCTGCTCGATTACGTTTGCGATGGTAAAAGTTTTGCCCGAACCCGTAATCCCGAGCAATGTCTGCGAATCATACCCTTTATTTATCCCCTCAACAAGCTCTTTAATCGCTTTTGGCTGGTCGCCCGAGGGTTTATATTGAGATTCTATTTTAAATTCGTTTGGCATAACAATATATTATCATTAATTTTCCAAATAAAAAGACGCCCGATAGTTGAGCGCCTTTTTGTTCTATTTTTTATCAAATTATTCAGCAGAAACTTCTTCTTGTGATTCTGTTTCTTCAACGATTTCTTCTTTGATGATTTCAGAAGCTGAAACGATTACAGGGAGCTCGGTTTTAACTTTTGAAGTCAATTTAATAAGCATTCTGTATTCGCCAACGTGGTTGATTGCTGTATCCAGCGAAATATTTTTTCTGTCAACTTCAGAACCGAGTTTTGCGTTGAGTTCTTCGGCGAGTTTTTTAGTTGTAATTGTACCGAAGAGTTTTCCGCTTTCACCGGCTTTTGCAGTGAGTTCAATTTGTCCGAGAGCTTCAATTTTAGAAGCGAGTTCAAGAGCTTCGTTGTGAAGTCTTTCCTGTTTGATTTTGATTCTCTGGAGGTTTTGTTCTCTGTTTTTAACAGCGCCTTTTGTTGCTACTTCTGCGTAGTTTTGGGGGATTAAAAAGTTTCTTGCGTAACCGTCTTTAACATTAACCATATCGCCGGCTTCGCCGAGATTCTGGACATCTTTTCTTAAAATAACTTGCATATTTTTCTCCTTGATTAATAGTGTTTAACATAAGAATAAATAAAACATAGCGAAAAGTCACTATTTTTGCAAATTTTTTTGTATAATTTTGTAATGAATCACGCAAAACAAAAAATCGAACTTCTGGCGCCCGCCAGAGACAAAAACTGTGCAATCGCCGCAATTAACGCGGGCGCTGACGCTGTTTACCTCGGGGCTGCTGATTTCGGGGCAAGAAAAAAGGCAGGAAATTCGCTCGAAGATATAAAAGAAATCACAGAATACGCGCACAAATTCAATGTCAAAGTTTATGTGACAGTGAACACGATTATTTTTGACAACGAGCTTGAATCCGTAGAAAAACTCATCCACAATCTTTATGAAATCGGCGTGGATGCGTTGATTATTCAGGATATGGCGATTTTGAAGATGAATTTGCCCCCGATTCCGCTCCACGCAAGCACCCAGTGCAACAACGACAGCATTGAAAAAATCAAATTCCTTGAAAAATGCAACCTCGAACGCGTGGTTTTGCCCAGAGAATTTTCGTTAAAGGAAATTGAGGAGGTCAAAAACAGCACAAATGTCGAGCTGGAAGTTTTTATCCACGGTGCTTTATGCGTTTGTTACAGCGGGCAGTGCTATTTGAGCGCTTCTGTGGGCGGCAGGAGCGCAAATCGCGGAGAATGCGCCCAGCCTTGCCGGAAAAAATTCTCCGTCGTGGCAAAAGACGGAAAAATCCTCGCAAAACCGCAATATTTGCTCTCAATGAAAGATTTTTCCATGGCAAAGCATTTAAAACGGCTCATTGAAATAGGCGTGGATTCTTTGAAAATTGAGGGGCGCTTAAAAGACGAAAATTATGTAAAAAACGTCGTTTCTTATTACAGAAACCTCATTGATTCAATAAATCCAGCTCTGCGCCCGTCTTTTGGCGTTATAAAAACGGATTTTATCCCTGATATCAACAAAACTTTCAACCGCGGCTACACTGATTTTAACGCAGGCGAAAAATGCAAAAATCTAATAAACCCGAAAACCCCGAAATTCACCGGTGAAAAAATCGGTAAAATCACGGAAATAAAAGGTTCAACCGTAAAAATCAACGGAAAAAACAACCTACGCGCGCAAGACGGCATTGTTTTCTTTGACAAAAACGGCGATTTGAAAGGCACGAACGTAATCAAAGCCTCCGGAAGCTCGATTGTTGTTCGTGATTCAGCGGGAATGTTCTGCGGTGCGGAGGTTTTCAGGAATTTTGATTCTGAATTTGACAAAAACCTTAATCAGGCAAAATTTGAAAGAAAATTGCCACTTGAAATTGACATAAAAGTAACAGGTGAGGGCTTTTGCGTCGATTTAAACAAAGAATTCGTTTTTGAAGTGAAAAAGGCGTTTGAACCTGCAAAAAATCCGTCAAAAGCCATCGAAAACGTTATTGCGCAGTTTTCAAAACTTGGCGATAGCGAGTTTTTTGCTAAAAAAGTTCGCGTTGATGAAAAATTCTCCTATTTTTTGCCGGTTTCAGAGCTCAACGCAATCAGGCGTGAATTTGTCAGCGCTTATCAGCAATTTAGAAAAAACAACTACAGGCCAAATCAAAGAATCACAGAGTTTGAACCCCCTCAATACCCGCTCAGGGAGCTGGATTACACTTTTAATGTTTCAAATGAAAAAGCAAAGGAATTTTATGAAGAATGCGGCGCAAATGTGCTGGAATGCGCCTTTGAAACCGGCACAAAGGGCAAAACTCTTATGGTTTCAAAAAACTGCATAAGGCGCGAGCTCGGTCTGTGTTTGAAAAACGGCGCAAAACCGCAGGATTTGTATCTTGTCGATGAATACGGGAAAAAATACGGGCTTGAGTTTGATTGTTCCGAGTGCAAAATGCGTGTTTTGAACGATTAAGCAAAAAAAATGAGATTGCCCCACTAAATACAATCTCAAAGGTAAATTATGGTAATTTTGCATGTAGTAGTATGTTAGGTTAAACAAACTTTACTAACTAATTGTAAGGCATGGCTAACATTTTGTCAATATGTAGATTGTTGTTGCGTAAAAAGGAAAGGAAATTCATTTTTCTAGCTCGATTCGCTTCGCTCATAGGCGTCGAAAAATAAATTCCCTTTCCTTTTTACTTTGCATGATTTTTTTGAATGTTATTATGTATAATCACCGCTACCATCCTGAAAAGCGAAAATCTCAGGCGTTTCCTTTGTAGTGACTATGGGGGAGTCCTCAAAAAACCGAAAATACCCGCAAAAATCCCCGCGTGGACGGAGGAATCGGAACGAAAAAGGAAACTCCTGCGATTTTCGCGCCAAAGCACCAATCCCCCCCAAAAAAAACGCAAATCAAAACAATCCCCGCCCAAAAAACGGCTAAAACTACCCCTTAACAGCCCCCTCATTCTCGCCGGAAATAAAATACCTCTGCATTGCAATAAAGAAAACCAAAATCGGCACAGTAGCGATGATTGAGCCGGCGGCAATGTAGCGCCAGTTTGCGCTGAAGAGCCCCTGTAAATCATTTACCCCGACAGGCAGCGTGTAAAGCGCTTTTTTCGTTAAAACAATGCTCGGCCACAAAAATTCACCCCACGAGCCGATAAAAGTGAAAATCGCAAGCACAGCAAGCGTCGGTTTAACCATCGGAATCAATATTTTCCACCAGATTTGAAAAACATTGCACCCGTCAACAAAAGCCGCCTCCTCAAGCTCGCGCGGAATCGCTAAAAATGCCTGCCGCATAAGAAAAATCCCGAACGCATTCACCGCAAACGGCAAAATCAGCCCCAAAAATCCCATAAAATTGTTTACACTGTCCACCATGTTCAATTTGAGCACGATAAGGTAAACCGGCAGCATTATCGCCTGAAAAGGAATCATAATCGTCGCAAGAATCGCATAAAACGTTATTTTTTTGCCCTTAAAATCCATCCTTGCCAGCGGATAAGCCGCAAGCGCCGACAAAATCAGGTTTAAAAGCACCGTAAACCCCGCAACTATCATACTGTTCCAAAAATAAAGCATAAACGGAATCTGCTTCCAAACTCCGCTAAAATTCTCCCAGGTTGGGAATTTCGGGAAAAATTCGGGCGGATATTGAAAAATATTTTCGTCAGGGCCTTTCAATGCGGTCGAAAGAAGCCACAAAAACGGAAAAATTGACAACAAAGACACCAGAATGAGCGTCAAATGTGTGTAAAATCCTTTGATGTTGAAAGCTTTTTTGTTCTTTTTCATCATAGCTGATACCTCTTGTCATCAAAGTATTTGAAATTGATTATTGAAATAACCAGAACAATCAAAAGCAAAATCACCGACGCCGCTGACGCAATTCCTAAATCAAGATTCTCAAACGCCCGCTCGTAAATGTAATAAACAATGGTTTTGCTCGAATCAAGCGGCCCGCCTTTTGTCATAACGTAGATTTCAACGAAAACTTTCATCGCAGAAATCGCCGAAATCGTCGAAACAAGCCCGATTGTCGGCATGAGGTGCGGGAGCGTAACCGTAAGGTGCTTTGTTAAAGGGTTTGCGCCGTCAACTTCGCACGCTTCGTACAAATCCTTGGGCACACCCATCAGCGCTGAAAGGTAAATCATCATATAATAGCCGATTCCTTTCCATACCGTGACCAGAATCACTGAATACAGCGCAAAATTGGGGTCAGTGAGCCATCCGATTGCAGGCAGGTGAAAAAGTTCCATAAAATAATTCAAAATCCCCTGCTGCGCGTAAAGCCACTTAAAAGCAATCGCCGCAACGACAATGGACACAATTACCGGCAAATAAATCAAAATTTTGTATAAAGTAAGCCCTCTGATTTTCTGATTGAGCATAATCGCCAGAATAAGCGGAAAAATCACCAGAAACGGCACCGCAACAAGCAGATAAATGAAAGTATTTAACAAAACCTTGTAAAAAATCGGCGATTTTAAAAGCACAAGGTAATTTTCCAGAGAAACAAAGGCCGGATGATAAATATTCGAGTTGTAATCAAAAAAGCTCAAAACAATCGTTTCAAAAAACGGAATGAAAAAGAAAAGAACGAGAATCACTCCCGCAGGAATCAAAAAAAGGTATGGAACGTATTTTTTATAATATTTGTACAAAAATTTACTCCGTTTTTTCTAAATTATACGCCCTGCCGCATTAATCGGCAATAAGTTTAAGCGCTGTGCCGTTTTGCGAGATTTGAAAGTTCGCACTTGTTAATGACATTAACATTGAGCGGTCGCCTTTTGCGTCAACCGACCATGTGCCGAGAAATTTCGGGCGTTCGCCGGTATAGGCATAAGCCATGACAATTATCCGCTCGGGATTTAGCGCATCCCAGCCAACAGGGAAAATATCCCACCGGCATGCGTTCAAATCCAGCTCCTCATTGTTCAGCCAGTAATATTTTATTGCTGAACGCACCTCTGAAAGGTCTTTGAGCTTTTCCGTTGTGAAATCATAAACAAGCAGGTTCGTTTTCCAGAGCCCGTCTTCGGTGTAGGAGATTTTTTCTTTAATCGCAGCCATTTTTCCGTCAGCAGACCAGTCAAGAATCGTTAAAGTCCGCTGAACATTGTAATCCATCGAATCCATGCCTGTTTTGTAAACAGAAATTTTCCCTACGTAGGTGTTCGCCTCTTCAAGGCGGCTTTTGAGGTTTTTGGATGTGTCAAGATTCATCAAAAACAGCTCGGAGCCGGTCATTTTGCAGGTCGGGTAATAATAATACCTCGTAAAAATCATTCTGGTTCCGTCCGGCGAAGCCACGCCAATAGAGTTCATCTGGCGCTTCTTTTTTAAGGTTTTCAGGTTTGTTTCGACCATTCCCGGCGGATTGTTGTATTTTTTCAGGCCGATTTTGGGGTCGGGCATGTTTATGATTGTTTCGTCTTTTTCAATTTTTGCTGCAGGATTGGGATTTTTGTTTTCTGCGGCTTTTTGTGCCTGTTCGTAGTATTCTGCCATTGTTTTGGGCATTTGATTTGTTCTCATTACCTTTTCGGCAACAGACGACCCGCAAACTCCCAGAAAAACAACAAAAATCAGGCAAATCCGCCAGAACATTTAAACAAGCCCCTCTCTCATTGCCGTAACAGCCGCCTGTGTTCTGTCATCGACGTATAATTTCTGCAAAATACTGTGAACATGGGCTTTTGCCGTGGCTCGTGTGATAAAAAGCTTTTGCGCAATCTCGGGGTTAGAAAGCCCGTCAACAATCAGGCTCAAAACCTCAAGTTCTCTTTCTGTCAGCCCGAAAGAATTTTTTCCGGTCTTAATTTCTGTTTGGGGCGCGGATTTTGACTGTTTTTGCACATTTGAAAGCACAAGCCGTGCAATTGCAGGGTCAAGCCAGGCTGTTCCCTCGTTTACGGCAATTATTGCGGACGCAAGCTGCTCTGCTGTTGCGCCTTTCATTATATAACCCTCGGCTCCGGCCGCAAGCGCGGCAAAAACATCGTCATCATTGTCGCGTGAAGTGAAAATGAGGATTTTTGCCTTTAGCCCCATTTCTTTTATGTGGCGCGTAGCCTCAATTCCGTCGATAACGGGCAGCCCGATGTCCATAAGAATCACATCCGGGTCAAATTCTTTTGCTTTTTCAACACCCTCTTGACCGTTTTCGGCTTCTGCGACCAAATCAATGCCCTCTGTTCGCTCAATCACAAGCGCAGTGCCCATTCTAATCATTGTATGGTCTTCGACCAGCAAAACTTTTATCGTCATTTTTACCTCAATTAATGTTTACTTCTTTTCCGGAATTTACCGCTTCAGGAATCATTACAAAGAAATCGCTTCCTTTGGAAACTTCGCTTTGAGCCCAGATTTTCCCGCCGTGGGCTTCGACAATCTGTCTTGAAAGATAAAGCCCCAATCCCGTGCCCGCAGAGCGTTTCTGCGATGTCCCCTGCGAAAAACGTTTGAATAATTTGCCCAAATCCTGCTTCGGAATGCCGATTCCGTTGTCTTTTACATTGAAAATCAAATCGCCATGCTGATTTTTTGCGCAAACTTCGATTTTTCCGCCTGACGGGGTGTGGTTTAGCGCGTTTCCGCAAAGATTCATTATTACGCGGCGAAGTTCGTTTCTGTCAGCGGTGATTTCAGCGTCCTCTGCTCCAATTTCTGCAATAAGCGTTATTTCTTTCTTTTGGGCAAGCGCTTCCAGGGGTGAAATACATTCTTCTATGAATCTTTTAAGCGAAAAAGTCGTTTTGCAAAGGTTAAGCTTGCCGGATTCGTATTTGTAAACCTCCAAAAGCGCGTTTACAAGCCCGAGCATGTCCTCGTTGCTTTTTTTCATTGTGTCGAGCAGTGTTTTCTGGCGGTTTTCAATTTCTCCGAGCGAACCGTCAAGGAAAAATTGCAAAGTCTGAATCGCAGCGAGCAAAGGCGTTCTCAGGTCATGCGTAAGCGTCGCAATGAAGTCATCTCTGAGCCGTTCCATCTCTTTTTGGAGGCTCACATTTCTGACAACGCCGACATAGCCGGAAATTCTTTGAATATCGTCATAAACGGGTGCAAAATTCATCTCGACCGGAACATTTCGGTCATTTATGCAGTTTTTTATTTCTACATCACGCACGAGCACTTCTTCGCCCTTTGTGATTTTGTTCAAATCGCCGTCGTTTATCTTTTTCACGAGTTCTTCAAGGTGTTTTCCTATGAGAAATTTTGAACTCAAGCCTGTTATATTTTCAAACGCGGGGTTTGACTGGAGAATATTGCCCTCGTTGGAAACCAGCACGATTCCGTCCGCGCAGTAATTTATGATTGCACTCAGTTTTGTGTTCGATTCTGCGAGGCTTTTTGTGCGCTCTTTTACGATTTCTTCCAGCGAAATCGAGTATTTTTCGAGTTTTGAGTTTGCGACGGACAATTCTTCGATTTTTTTGTTCAATTCGCTTATAAGATGGCTTCTTTCTAAGCCGTTTTTGATGTTTAGGAGCAAATCCGCGTTGTCCCAGGGCTTTTCAATATATTTATAAATGCCGATTTCATTAATTGCTTTTATTGCATTTTCTTTGTCAGCGTAGCCTGTGAGAAGAATCATGCTTATATCAGGGCAAAGTTTTTTGGCATGCCCTAAAAACTCAATCCCGTTCATCTGCGGCATCATAAAATCCGACAAAATCAAGTCCGGCGCTTCTTTTTCAATGCTTTCAAGAGCCTTTTTCGGGTCGTCAAAATACACGGCGTTTTCATATCCGTGCAAATCAAGAAGCATTTTTAGCGCCGAAAGTACGATATTATCGTCATCCACTACTATAATTTTATTGTTGATACTCATAACATTAATCTTCTTATAATTAAAGAATAGTGCATTTTTTCGGGTTTGACAAATGCTTAACATTTTAATATTGGGCGTGGGATTCATTCTGTTTTGGCATGATTGGTTTGTGTGTTTAGGGGCACAGCCCCGTTTCTGAATTTGTGCTGACTTTTGTCTGGTGACGGGGCGTAAAAAGCATGGTAAATTCATTTTTCTAGCTCGATTCGCTTCGCTCATAGGCGTCGAAAAATAAATTTACCATACTTTTTACTTTGAAGAATTATTTAGCCTAATACAAAGCTCACCACATGCAAAGAAGGAGTAATCAGCCTTTGGAGTGACTATGGGGGAGGGCTCAAATGTATGTGAAAGCTTATTTTTACCGTTGGATGCCCGGAGGAATCGGAACGGAAAAGGCTGATTACTCCTTCGTTCTGGCTTAAAGCATATAACCCGTACAAAGCCCAATAATTCCGCACTTTCCCGAACCAAGTATGAACTTTCTTAAACTAAAGTATAAAGTTTTGTAAAATACTATAAAGTTTTTGACCACTTGTGCCGATAATACAAATATGAAGGTAAACAGGAAGGCACCTATGACTAAAAACAATGCAGAAAACGGAGTATCACTATTTACAAGAAGCACAGAACTTCTGGGCGAAGACCCGCTCGAGGAGATTTTTGCGCTCAACCTCGGTGATTTTCTTACAGAACACTTGATTTCTGATGATTTAGCACAAAAAATAAAACAGCATGACGCAAAAGACAAGGCTGAAAGCCTTAAAAAACAGCTCAGAGAGTTGATTTCAATCTATTCAATCAACAACACCCTGAGCGTGTTGGGCTTTAATAATAAAGAGGATTATATAATCTATAATTCCATTGCAAAAACCATTGTACAAATGCTTGAAGTTGACGCATGCCATATCTTCCTGTCAAAAGAGTTTGCAAAAGGGCTGGATAAAACCTCAAATGACATAGTTCTTGTCGGTTCCTCAATTGATGCCGATGAAGATATCTACGCAATGAATATCGGCTACGCTTACGGCGAAAAAAGCATGGTTTCCGAGGTTTATAAGTCCAGAAAGTCCTTAAAAATCGAAAATGCAGATAAAAATCCCGAATTTTTGCCATTGAGCATGCTCAATGAAGATAAAGTTAAAGAATTTATCGCTGTTCCAATGCATTACAATGCAGAATCGGTCGGCGTGATTGTTCTTGAATCTTATGGCGAAAAACATCTTTCTGATGAGTTCAAAAACCTTGTAGAAGTTACTGCGCGGTTGTTTGCGATTTCTATGCTTTTGCAGGAATTGACAGAAGATACAGCTAAAGCAATCGAGGACGAAAATATCACAACCTCCGAACTTCAACACCTGAGAGCTGAACTTACCGCAACAATAGGCGATTTGGGCGAAGAACAGCAGAGATTTGTTGAAATGCTCGCAAAAGCTGTTGACGCAAAAAGCGAATATCACAACAATCACTCACAAAATGTTGCAAACCTCGCAAAAGAGCTCTGCGAATACATTGAACTCAATGAAAAAACAAAGGATTTGATTTATTACGCAGGATTGCTGCAAAATATCGGCAAAATCACGCTTCCCAAAGAACTTTTCAACAAAAAAGGAAAACTCGACAAATCCGAATGGGAAAAACTTCAAAATCACCCGAATGTCGGCGTGAGCCTGCTGATGAGCATAAATTTCCTCTCGGAAGTTATCCCGTACATCCATTATCATCGCGAAAGATGGGACGGACGCGGCGAACCAGAAGGACTGAAAGGTTACAGCATCCCTCTGGGCTCAAGAATCATCGCTATTGCGGACGCATACTGCGCTCTGCGTGCGGATAGGCCCTATCGTGAGGCGTTGACCAATAAAGAAGCCCTGAACATCCTGAAAGAAGAAGCAGAAATCAAATGGGATCCGCAAATCGTCAATGCGCTTGCTGATTTGATGGAAAACAGGGATTAAACTGATTTTTTCTGCTCATTTTCGCGGTAATTTTCAATACCCGGGAATCCGTCGCGTCCTGTGCGCATTTTTGTAATCCAGTACTGGATTTTCGGGATGATTGTCGAGAGGAATAACGCGGAAACGCCCATTGCTGCGCCCCAGTATAGACCGTTTCTTCTGATATTTCTCTTGTTTGCTTTCATCATGACATCCCAGTCAACTTCTTTTTTGCCGTCTTTGGCTGCAATCTGTGAAATCGAATCAACATAGCCGAGGATTCGTTCTCTTGCGGCTTCAATTTCGCCCTGCGGGATGAATGTGTATTTGTCGGCAATTCTGTCGGGCTGTTTTTTGGAGGAGAAAATGGTGTTGAGCATTTTCTTCATAAATTCGGGCCTGCGGGCTTCTCCACCTTTTAAAATATCTTCAACCTGGGATTCCGTTAAAATAGACTGCAATCTGTAAGAATCGCCCTGCGCAACACGAAGCTGCGGCTGGAGCTCGGACATTTTCTGACCGAGAGATTTAAGCTCTTCAGCCCTTTCGCCTTTGAAATTTGCATCAACAATTTTGTTATATTCTTCCAGATTCAAAATTCTGTATTCTTTTTTGGGCTTTTTGTTGAAAATTCCGAGGATTTTTTCCTGTTTTGCCTCTTCTTTTTTGGGGAAGAATTTTTCATAGTGATTTTTGAAATCTTCATCGGAGCCGAGCGCGAATTTCTTGAATTCTTCAAGTTTTATCGCACCTTTGTCGGGTCTGTCTTTTGTCAACTCAACAAAATGGTTGTGAATTTCCATTGCTGTGTTCGGATTGAGTTTTGTGTTGTCTGCGCCTTTGAAAATATCTTTGTTGTTAAGGAATGCAATGATTGCCGGAGTTGTGAAGCAATAGAACGGAATAGACGCAAGGTCGCGGAATAAAATTTCTACCATTTCGTCTTTGTTCCTTGCATTGGCAGCACGTCCTGTAACTGTTCCTACGTCGGTTCCCATGAGCTTGTAAATTGCGTTTTGTTCAAAATTTTGCGCCATTGTCGTAAAGAATTCTGCGCCTTTGAACGAAATTGCCTGTTTTTCGGGCGTTTTGTCGGAAACAATGGATTTGAAGTTTTGTACGGAATTGATATTTACGTCCTGCGGCGAATGATAGAAACGTGCGCGCATTTTCGCTGTTTTTTCATCAAGCTCTTTTGCCGGTTCGATTCTGTTTGTGTAGAATTTTTTAGTAATAGCCTGATTCATCTTCGGAACAACGTATCCGATGAACGCGCAGGCTGCAATCAAGCTCGTAATAATCTTTCCGAACTTAAATTTTGCAAAAAGTTCTTTGTTGAATTTTTTATCTTTTGCTTTTTCAAGGCACATGTTCTCAAAAGGCTTTCTGACTGCGTCTTTTCCGACATCGCAGTCCTCTTTTGAGAGCGGAAGTGTTTTTCTGCCGATGGCTTCAATAAGTTTTCCGAACATCGTTGCACCGAAGAGCCAGAAAACTGCACCCAGAGATTCTTCTGTGACACGTTCCCTTGCCTCAACAAAACCGTCGCGTTTGTAAGCCTGATAGGTTCTTCCTCCGGTTACAGTGGCTTCCAGTAAAACAACAGGCAGAATTGCACCGGTTTTTCCAAGGCTGGTGATGAAATTTCGGGATTTTGAAGAATTTACTATATAATTTTTGTAGCTACTAATGTTCAATTGACTAATTCTCTATCTGTTCCGATTTGATAAAATTCCTCAATATTTATTTTTGCATGAAAACGGGCCTAAATGAGTGGCATTGTTACACTTTTTAACATAAAAAGGGGCATACGGATTTGGAAAAAGGAGCTGCTTAGCTTATAATTTTGCTATGAAACGCTTTATTTATCTCATATTTGTAATTTTGCTTTCATTTTCGCCTGCTTATTGTGCGCTGAGCGAGGATGAAATTTCTGATTATCAGGAACAGGCAAAGCTCTATTACAACACAAATAACATTCCCCAGTGCATGGAAATGCTCACAAAAATTCCCGACAGCAAAAAGGGCGCTCAGGATTGGGTTTTGTTGGCTAATATTGCGCAGGATAGAGAAAAACCGCTTGATGCTATATTTTTTCTCGAAAGAGCAATAATTGCGGATTCAAAATATTACAAAGCCTATTACAATCTGGGCAATATCTACTTTGAAACGGGAAATATCTCAAAAGCAATGGAAAATTTCAGAAAAGCCATTAAGCTCAAAGAAGATTTTGCTTATGCTTATTACAATATGGGCTGCTGTTATCTTAAACGCGAAAATTACCGGCTGGCGCGCTATTATTTTGCCAACGCAATAAAATACAATGCTTCTGAACCGTCATTTTTTTACAATATTTCATATACTTATAAAATGTTGAAAAATAAAAAACGTGCCGAAGAAACGCTCAAAATCTACAACGAGCTAATGCAGCAATAAAAAAAGCCCTCATAAAATGAGGACTTTTTATTATGATTATTTTTTTATTCAATAACCGGAGCGTTGTATGTTCTTGCGCCGAGTTCTGCGTCGAGCAAAAGAAGTGCATTTGTGTCATTTCCGGCCATTTTCAGCTTGTCAACGATGGTTTTTGCGGTTGCTTCTTCTTCCACCTGTTCTTTTATGTACCAGTTAATGAACTGCATTGAGGCGCGGTCTTTTTGTTCTTCTGCTACATCGGCAAGCTTGTTAATCAAAGAAGTAACATGCTCTTCATGTCTCAAAACAGCTTCAAAAACTTCAAGAGCAGAGTTCCATGTGCATACGGGTTTGTCAATTTGTTCAAGTACGATATGTCCGTCGCGTGAATTCAAATAGTCATACATGCCCATAGCATGCGCCATTTCTTCCTGAACCTGAATTTTCATCCAGTTTGCAAAACCTGTGAGACTCTGTTCTTCAAAATAAGCATTCATTGAAAGGTAAAGATAAGCAGAATAGAGTTCTGCATTAATCTGGTCATTGAAAGCCTTGTTCATTGTTTCGTTAATCATTTTTCTTACTCCATAATCCATGTATGTTACATAATTCTCTTGCCTTTATTTTATCACCTGAAAAATTAAATTCAGCAAGAGGTTGTTCGTCAGGATGTAAAAATTTTCTCTGAATTTCTGTTCCATCTTCTGAAATTATCTCAATAAATTCAATATAATGCTCCGGAATCATCGGATGCGGCTCGGAACCGACTTTTATAAGCGTTTTTCCGTCTTCAGCTTTTTCTATTACCGGAACATGCTTTTCCAGCGTGGCGTCCTGTGTATTTTCTTCGCACAAATGCATTGGCTCCCCGCAGCAAACCAGAGTGCCGTTTCCGGCATGCAAAACTTCTACGATATTGCCGCAGATATTGCATTTGTAGATTTGTAATAATTCTGTCATAAAATTTCTCCGTTTTTATTGCTTTAAATATTATGATTTTAAAAATTCCCGATTGCATTAGCCTCCATGGTATATTTTTATGCCTGAATATGCTATATTTTGCTTATGTTATAAGATTATGGAGTTTTTATGAGCAGATATTTAAAAATTGCGATTATTGCACTGATATTGTTGATTCTTGCCGGTACGGGCCTGCTTTACCTGAATAAAAAGGACAACACCCCTCCGCAAAAATGTGATGTGATTTTTTCTCCGGAATGTCAGGATTACCTTTTTAAAGTTACAAAGGAAAAGAACTTTGAGGAGGCTATTTCGATTCAGAAAAGAAGAATAGATGAAAATCTTTCAATTTTAAAACGTAACGAACGAAAAATGAAAGACAAAAGCTGGCTTTCTCTCACTTTCAAAGAAGCAGAGAAAAAATTCAACGAGCTGGGCGGTTCTGTGGTAAAAAATGAAAAAAATGCCAGATTTGATAAAGACGGAAGCCCTATTTTTGAGGATTATGAAAAAGATTATTACCTTTTGAAATACAACAGCGTAACAATAAGGGATATTGTTCTCGATACGATGATTATTTCGACAATGCAAAGACGTGAATTCAAGGATTTTGAAGCTGCAAAAGCAACGCTGGAAAAAGGCAAAAAAATCCTCAGCGAAAATATGTATGCCGAAGACGCTGACGAATATATGAAAATGCTCGACAGAAATATCAAAAAAGCTGAAGAAAAAAGATAAAGCTGTTAAACCGGTTCCACTTTTTCTTCAATGTTGTAAAAAACTGAAGCGTTTTTTACAAATTCTTCCGGCGAAGAGCTTGTGAAAAAGGTTTTTGTGCCTTTTTGCTGGATTTTTGGGTAATCATTTAAAACGCAGGCGGCAAAGCTTATTGCCGGATCAACAAAAAGCTCTTTTTTCGCATATTTTGAAAGGCTTTCCAGAAGATATGGATAATGAGTGCACCCGAGGATTATCCTGTCGGGCTCAAAATCCAGTGCAGGCTTTAAATATTTTAGCAAAAGCTCATCTTTGTTGAAGTTATCGAGCTTTTTTTCAACAATCGAAACCCATTCAGGGCAGGCTATTTCCAGAGTTTCAATTTGCGGGTTATGCTGCTTCAGGGATTTTGAATACATGCCGCTTTTGACTGTTGCGTTTGTTGCAAAAACGACGATTTTTTTGATTGTTTTATCACTGGCAATACATTCCGCTGCGGTTTGGATTATCGGGTAAAGCTTAAACGAATAAGCGTCTTTGAGTTCTTCATAAACCTGCGCAGATGAGGTATTGCAGGCCATAACCACCGAAGAAACCTTTTTTTCTTCAAAAAAATCAAAGATTTCACGGGCGATTTTCAAAAGTTCTTCTTTTGTCTTTTCCCCGTACGGCAGATTTTTTGTATCGCCAAAATAAATGTAATCCAAATCCGGCCGCATTTGCACGAGCCGTTTAAAAACCGTCAATCCGCCAACACCCGAGTCAAAAACCCCTATTGGTTTGTAATCTTTTTTTTCTTCCATCATTTTACTTCTTAATGTATTTTATAATGCCCTCTGCTATTGCTTCAGCTGTTTTTTGCTTTCTTTTGTCGGTCAGCAGGCTGGCTCTTTCTTCCGGATTTGAGATAAACCCTGTTTCAACAAGTATTGAGGGCGCAATATCATTATTGATAACATAAAATTTTGACTTAAACAATCCCCTATCCTTTGCGTCAATGGAATTTGCGAGCTGTTTATGCACAATTTGCGCAAAATCATACGACGCCGGAGTGTAATAATGCGTTTCAATGCCGTGTCCCTCCGGACTTACGCTGGAATTTACGTGAATGCTCACAAAAAGGTCGCCTTTGTTCTCTTCTGTAAAAATAACACGCTCTTTCAGCCCGACATAAACGTCGGTTTTCCTTGTCATTTGTACATCGTAGCCTTTTTTCTTCAAAATAGCTTCAACCCGCTTTGAAATATCAAGCGTTATGTCTTTTTCGTAAATTCCCTCTCGCGTTGCCCCGACATCAGTGCCGCCGTGGCCTGCGTCGATGATAATGGTCTTTATATTGGGGTTTTTCTTGATTATAGGCGTTGGAGAGGCTTTGATTTCGGTTTCTTTCGGGGTTGTCATAACCAGCTGAATCATATTGTTGTCAAAAGATTCATTGTATTCAATTGTCGCGTTTTGCTTGAGCGGAATAATCACTTTAAGACCGACGTAAGGCAATTTGTCGGTTTTAATTGCAGAAAGCCTTTCTGATTTTAGTGCAGCTTTAAAAGCCTGATGGTTGAACCCTGTTGAATTGTAAATTCCGATTTCAACTCTGTTGTTATAGCGTTTTATCGAGTGAATTGCGGGCGCGGAGAAGCTTAGCTGGAAAATATCGGTTATATCGTTTTGTTTTTTTGCAACGTAGTTTCCTATTGTTGCGTATCTGTCAAAAAGCTTCATCCCGAGGATTCTGTCGTCGTGCGCGAAGAAAATGCTTTGCCCGTCGAAAGAATAAACAGGACGGAATTTTGTAACATCTTCACTTGTGATAACAACGCGCGCTTTTGTGGGCTCAAACTGGCCGACTTTGATGGATTCGCCCTCGGCAAGCATATATTCTTTGTTTCTTATCTCCTGCGCGACGTAAGTATTTGGCAAATCAAAAACAAGTCGTGTCGGATTTGAAACTATGATGGGGTTTTCAATTGCAATGTGCCCTATTCCCCGAATAAGCGCGTTTCCCCGTTTTACATCGATTCTGGAAACGTAATATCTTGATTTTAATTTAAAATTCTTTTCAATTCTTGTTGTTTTTTGAAGATTTCCGTCTTTGAAGGCATTTTGTATCTGAGAAACGGTTCCGTCGGGCCGCACGGTTTCTGCTGCCTGCGGTTGGGGGATTTCTTTCGGGTCTTCTGAAAAACTTGTGTATTCATAGTAGTCAGAGGATGTGTCTTTTTGCTCCCTGTAGATGTTTGTCAAAAAGTCCTGTTTAAACAAGTCTTTTTTGTATAAAAAAATGAGGTTGCTGCCCAGTTTATAAAGCCGTGTTTTTGAAACATCAAGGTCGTTGTTGTAATAAATGACCATTCTTACAACATGAGGGTTGGTTGAAAATTGGGAAATGCGAACCTGCCGCAGTTTGCTGTTTTTAAAGCTCCAGCTCGTGTTCGGACGGGTCAAAACAGCATTTTCTATATCAAAATAAATCCTGTTCGGGTTTGATAATTTGCCGGTTTTGACGTTTATCGGCGTGTTCGGGGCGTTTAGCGTGCCGATGAAAATGAGATTATCGGAATTGTCAAAGTTTATCGTGTTTATTTTGATGACATTCTGTGCAAATGCGCTGCCGCAAAACAAATTTACGACAATCACAAATAGAAATATTAATACTTTTTTAAAAAGATTAAATTTCACAGCTGTCAAAAACCTCCCCTCAACATCATACTACAATATTTCAGGTAACGACATTAATTTACAATCGTTCAAATATAATCACAAAGGTTTGCATAAAAATTACTCGAAAATGCGACCCTGAAACAAGTTGAGGGTGACATTACCGGCAGAAATCAACCTTTTTTAATCCGTTAGCGCAGCTTACTGTGCGGGGAGGGGATTTTTTGGGGGCAAATTACAGGTTAATGTTGAGTTTGGGGATTTTTATGCCGAAAACTTTTTCTATATCAACATTATTTATAAAAATATCAATAATTTCGCCCGGCTTTACGCTGGAAAAATTAGGGATTTCGGGAATTATTCCGAGAATCTTTGCATCGGAATATTCTTCAATAAGCCGCGGAGCTGTTTTGATTGCCGCGTCGGTCGTGCCTTCGGGATATCTGTTGATAATAACGCCGGAAACATCGATTCCCATACATTTTGCCTGATTTATCGTAAGAAGCGTGTGATTAATCGTCCCTAAATCAGGTCTGGCGACGATTAAGGCAGGAAGATTCAGAGCTTTTATTATGTCAGCCATTGTCTTGCCCTCAAGAGCCGGAACCATAAGCCCGCCAGCGCCCTCAACAAGAACAACTTCACATTTTTTGCGTAAAGTATTAAAATCGCTCTGAACAACGGAAAATTCCATATGCTCCCCCTCAAGTTCCGCAGCAATCAACGGTGCTGTGGGCGCTTTTAACAGGTAGGAGCAGCGGGTTTCGATATAGAAATCGACAGTTTTTACAAAAGCGAGGTCAGGTGAAACAAAAAAGCCGTTTTTTTCTTCCGCACCGCTTTGAAAAGGCTTGAAAACGCCGGCTTTGTAGCCGAGCGACTGCATAACCGCTGCAATTCCGGCGGTTACGACGGTTTTTCCGATATCTGTATCTGTTCCCGTAACAAAGATGTTCATTCTTTGTCCTTCTTTTCTTTTAGTGCCATTTTTTCCGCTTTTTCAAGCTGTTTGAGCAAATCGCGTATTTCTTTTGGCTTGATATATTTAAATTGCCCCTTTTTTAAGCCCTGAATGTTTATTGTTCCGTGCGAAACGCGTTTTAAGGAGATTACCGGATGGCCGATATAGTCAAGCATTTTGCGAATCTGCCGGTTTAGCCCCTGATAAAGCGTGATTTGTAAAACGGTCGTTTTTCCCTCGTATTCGATAATCATTGCGTGAGCGTAGGCAATTTTTCCTTTTTCTATTTCAATACCTTTTGCGAGGGTTTCCAAATCATTCAAATTGAGCCTGCCCTCTGCCGCAACCCGGTAGATTTTCGGGATTTTAACGGACGGATGGGTAAGTTTGTTAATCAAATCACCGTCATTTGTCATAATCAGCAGCCCTGTCGAATCCTTATCCAGCCTGCCGACGGGTTTTAGCTCTTTTATTTCTTCAGGAAGCAGGTCATAGATTGTTTTTCTGCCTTTTTCATCGTCGCAGGTTGTTATGTAGCCGGCAGGTTTGTAGTATTTTATGTATGTGAGTTCGGATTTTTTAACGGGTTTGTTGTTCACCGTTACGACATCCTTTTTGCCCACAAGAAAGCCCATTTCGGAAACAGCTTTTCCGTTTACTTTCACAACGCCTGATTCAATAAGCTCATCGGCTTTTCTTCTGGAGCAAAGACCGCTTCCTGCAATGAATTTGTTAAGTCTGACCTTTTCTTCTTTCTTGTTTTTCATGCTTTTATCATGTACAAAAACAATTTAATTTGCAATAGTTGGGGCGTTTGAGAAAAAGAAGTTTTATTTTACTCAAACTTTGGCCGTTTTATACCCTTTTCCAGCGAAGAAGCGGGTTATCCTCTTTTCCGTTCCGATTCCCCCGGCATCCAACGGGATAAGCTGAAATATCTAAATTTTTGACGCCTCCTCCATAGTCACTCCAAAGAGGATAACCCGCTTCTTCCCACAATAATAAATAAAAAACAAAAAAAACAAAAAAACGGAGCCCGAAAGCCCCGTTTTTTCCATTTATTATGCTGGTAATTATAAAACACCATAGTATGCGTCGAGGTACATCTGCTTGATTTCCGAGAATAACGGATATCTGGGGTTTGCACCTGTGCACTGGTCGTCGAATGCAAGTTCAACCATTTCATCGAGTTTAGAAAGGAACTCTTGTTCATCAATACCGAATTCTTTGATAGACATCGGCAGATTGAGGTCTTTTTTCATTTGAATCAATGCTTTTTGCAGCAATTCGACTTTTTCATCGTCATTTTTACCGCCAAGTCCTAATTCATCGGCAATCTGACCGTATTTAGCCTTAGCACAAGGGAATTTGTACTGCGGGAACGCTGTTTGTTTAACAGGTTTGTCAGTTGCGTTGAATTTGATGACCTGATTGATTAACAATGCGTTAGCCAAACCGTGCGGTACGTGGAACATTGCACCCAGTTTGTGAGCCATTGAGTGGCAAACACCGAGGAACGCGTTTGCAAACGCCATACCTGCGATTGTTGAAGCGTAGTGGACTTTTTCTCTCGCAATCGGGTCTTTTGCACCGTTGTCGTAAGAGCGTTTCAGGTATCTGAAGAGCAATTTCAATGCTTCTAACGAGTTAGAATTTGTGAAGTTTGTTGCCATTGCTGAAACATAAGCTTCAATTGCGTGTGTAATTGCGTCGTAGCCGGAAACGGAGGTCAAACCTTTAGGCATTGTGTCAACAAGGTTCGGGTCGATGATTGCTACGTTCGGTGTCAATGCGTAATCAGCGATTGCATATTTTACACCTGACTGATCATCAGTGATGATTGCGAACGGAGTAACTTCAGAACCTGTTCCTGATGTTGTCGGTACACAAACCATTTCTGCTTTCTGACCGAGTGACGGAATCTGGCAGATTCTCTTTCTGATGTCCATAAATCTCATAGCGATGTCTTCAAATACGGTATCAGGCTGTTCGTACATCAACCAGAGGATTTTAGCAGCGTCCATTGATGAACCGCCGCCCAGCGCGATAAACACATCAGGTTCGTATGCGTTAACCATCATCATTGCGTCATTGATTGTTGATAATGTCGGATCCGGTTTAACGTCAAAGAAGATTTGATAATCAACACCGATGTCATCAAGCGTTGCTGTGATTGCGTTTGTCATGCCGGAATTGAACAGGAATCTGTCGGTAACGATGAATGCGCGTTTTTTGCCCTGTAATTCTCTGAGTGCCAAATCCAAGGCTCCTCTTTTGAAGTAAACTTTAGCGGGAACCTTGTACCAGAGCATGTTTTCTCTCCTTTCAGCAACTGTTTTGATGTTCAATAAGTGTTGAGGCCCTACGTTTTCACTGACAGCGTTTCCTCCCCAAGAGCCGCAGCCCAGTGTCAATGACGGATTGAGTCTGAAGTTGTAAAGGTCGCCGATACCGCCCTGTGATGAAGGTGAATTGATTAAAATTCTGCTTGTGTGGAGCTTCAAGCTGAATGCTTCAATTCTTTCAGGGAATCTGTCATCGGTGTAAAGCACTGAAGTGTGGCCTGCACCGCCGAAATCAACGAGGTCGTAAGCTTTTTGTACTGCATCGTCAAAATCTTTTGCTTTGTACATAGCAAGAACCGGTGAAAGTTTTTCATGTGCAAATGCTTCTTCTTCACAAATATCAGTAACTTCGCCGATAAGAACTTTTGTGTCTTCCGGAACTTCAAGACCGGCCATAGCTGCAATTTTGTATGCAGGTTGACCTACAATTGCTGCGTTTAATCTTCCGTCTTTGATGATTGTTGCAGCTACTTTGTCTTTTTCTGCTTTAGAAAGGATGTAAGCGCCTCTTAAAACAAATTCTTTCTTAACTTCTTCGTAAACGTCTTTTACAACAACAACTGACTGCTCGGAAGCGCAAATCATGCCGTTGTCAAAAGTTTTTGAAAGAAGAATTGAAGAAACAGCCATCTGAATATCTGCAGTTTCGTCAATAACAGCAGGAGTGTTGCCGGGGCCTACGCCGAGAGCGGGTTTTCCTGAAGAATAAGCTGCTTTAACCATTCCGGGGCCGCCTGTTGCAAGGATAAGGTCGATGTCTTCGTGGTGCATCAATGCGCCGGAAAGTTCAACCGACGGTTCATCAATCCATGCAATAAGTCCGTCCGGTGCACCGGCTTTAACAGCCGCTTCAAGAACGATTTTTGCTGCTTCAATTGTGCATTTTTTAGCTCTCGGGTGAGGAGAGAATACCAGCGCGTTTCTGGTTTTTAATGCGATTAAAGATTTGAAAATAGCTGTTGAAGTCGGGTTTGTTGTCGGGATAACTGCGGCAATAACACCGATAGGTTCAGCAACTTTTTTGATTCCGTTGGCTTTGTCTTCTTCAATAACGCCGGCTGTCTTCATATTTTTGTATTTGTTGTAAATGTATTCTGCGGCGAAGTGATTTTTGATGATTTTGTCTTCCATTACGCCCATGCCGGATTCTTCAACGGCCATTCTTGCGAGGGGAATTCTCATTTTGTCGGCTGCGGTTGCTGCTGCTTTGAAAATAGCGTCTACCTGTTCCTGGGTGTAAGTAGCGTAAATTTTTTGAGCTTTTTTTGCTCTTTCGATGATGAGCTTCAAATCGTCATGAGTTTTAACCTCATTTGATTTGTTGAAAGCCTTTTCCAGCTTTTCTGTTTCGGCTTGTTTTTTTGTTGCCATAGTGTAATTTCTCCTTTATCGTGAATTAATTCACTATTAGTGTAAACTCAAAATAATATTTTTGCAAGTGTTCTTTTTACAATTATTAATAAAAAAGTCTTGATTCATATATATTTTGACGTTTTCGGATTTTGAAAGTTTCATCACAATTAGTGTGATTTTTTTCACTATTTCGTGATTTCTTCTTCGTTTTTATATTGTATAGTAAATTATATTCCGGTCAATAGCCTCTATTAAAGCGCTATGTCGCCTTTTGGCTTTATGTTGTCTTTTACACTCTGGATAAAGGCTTTTGATTCGGGAGAGGCTTTTGCCCAGTTCACGGCACAGATTGCTCTTTGCACCCATACCAGCTGCTGGAAAAATTTGTACTGTGAGTTCAAAGCAGCAAGTTTTGAATCAAGATAAAGGTGCTGTGCGTCAATCACCTGCGCAATCGGGGCCTGGCCTCTTAAATATCTCTGTTTTACGTCATAGTAGTTCTCATGTGAGGCGTACATTGCCTTGTAATTCTTTTCAATGCTGAAATATGAGGCAATTGCGCGGTTGATGATGTCACGTATCTGTTTTTCGAGCTCTGTTTTTGCTTCATCCTGATATCTGAGGAGTTCGTCTTTTTCTGCCTGTATTCTCATGATTTCAGCGATTTTTGTGCCGCCTTCAAACGGTTTCCATTGTGCGTAAATACCGAATTGCCCGTTAGTGGCGTTTGGTGTTGCCAGTGTAATGGGGTTTATGCCTGGAACCGGAAGCGCGACTGACATCGGACGAGTAAAATGCCTGTCCATCAGCGATGTGTATGTATATGCAAGCTTTGCGTCGGGCATAATGAATTTCTGGTAGTACATATTTCGCTCGTAATCTTTCATTTTTATTGCTGCTTTGAGCTTTGCAAGCTCCGGAGCAACGCGGTAGGCTTCATTTATGAGCATTTCTGTGAAAGTTTCGAGAGAATCAGGATTTGATACGTAGTCAATGATTTGAATATCCCGAATATAAAACGCAGGGTCGAGTGCGGTCAGCTCTGCGAGCTCAAAATCCTCTTTCTGGTCTTTAAAAAGTATCTTGTTTATCGCGATTTTGATATTTTTTTGTTCTGCTGTCATGTCAAGAAGCTTCTGTTCATTGACATTGAGCTGTGATGCCCAGCGCAGGGCTTCTTCTTTCCCGCATAACCCCTGCTTTTCTTTGACACGCGCCATTGCGAGGAGTTCGCGTGATTCTTTGACGTATTCTTTCTGGATTTCAATCATTTTTTCGAGCATAAGCGCGTCAATGTAGGTTAATGCGAGCTCAATGCCCATATTTTGCTCGGTCAAAAACTGTTCTGACTTAGAAAAATCCATCTTTTTCTTGTTAATTAAAATATTTGTCACAAGCGCGGGAGAATAAATCACCTGCTCAATTCCCATCTGGAAAATCCCTGTTTTTTGCGGGAGCTGGAGCCTTGCTGAGTCGGCGTATTCGTAGTTGTACTGCTGATAGCCCAGAGTTATCCCGAAAGTAGGCAGATAGTGAAGCGCAGCTGCTGCTGTGGAACGGCGTGCGGCTTTTACGAGGAGCCTTTTTCGCTCTATGTCGAGGTTTTGTTTGTCCAGTGTGTCAAAAACCGCTGAAAGGTCATATTTTGGTATTGGTTTTGAGGAGATAACTTCAGCATTGTTCAAAACCCTCAAATGCGGCAAATACCCTATTGAATCAGCTGTGTCCTTGTTAATATAGTAAATTTCGTCTTCAAAAAACTGGATTTTTTCGGGTTTTTTGACGTCACCGTTTAAAACTCCTTTTATATTAAAAGAAGTTGCTTCGGCAATTTTTCTATCCAAATCGTATGCGCCCGAACCCAGCAAAACGCCCATTTTTACATCTTCTTTGCCCAGTGTTGAGTATGTGGGAATTTTCTTTTCATTTAGTTTGTTGATGAGCGTTTTTCTTTCTTCTATTGAAAGGTTAAAAAGCGGTGTAAGCACTACAGCATCGCAATCTGCGGGAATTGAGGCTATTGTTGCGTCAATATTTTTTGTTGCCGGAAGAATTGTGTAATTTATGTTTTTAAGTCTTGGTTCAACGAATTTGTTCCAGTCTTTTCTTGTTTTGTAATAATTTTCGTTCATTAAAATGGCTGTTTTGTTAAAATCAAGGAGGGTTTTGAATGCGTAAACCCCTTTTATTGACTGTTGAACAGGGTTAAAAAAATCTTCGCCCAAATCCCGCAGTCCGTACTGGTCAATCGTTATGACGAATTTTGTGTTGTTTTTTGTATGATTGTAGTGCATTGTGGAGAGGTAGCCCATGGAAATTATCACGGTTGCGTCTGATTCTGATGCCTTGAGGCTCAATTTATGCACGGAATCTCTGGTCCAGTCGCCCACGTAAACCAGATTTGCCGGAAATTCCGCTTTGTAATCCGGAGCGGTCTGGCGCGTTATTACCTCCTGAAATTCTTTTAAAACCTGCGCATTTTTGTCGGACGGGCCGTCAAAAATAAAGGCATATTTGATTGTTCGGGCGTTGGGCTTGTAAGCAAGCTTTTTGATTGGCGTTCCCTTGACCTCCTGAATGGCAAAAACGGGTGCAATGCTGCTAAATACCATTAGCAGCGCCATCAGCGCAGCATAAAATCTTTTCATACTCTCTCCTAAAATAAACTATATTCAGACCATTGGATTATTTGATAATATTACAAAATTTTTTGTAATTTGGCTTGAAATATAAGAAGATTTTGAAAAAATCGTAATAAAACTTAAAAAATCCCGATTAAAATTTTAATCGGGATTTCCATATTGTTATGGATGCGTTTTTATTTTATTCAATGCTTAAACTGATTCTTCTGTCATCAGGATTGAATTTCAGCACTGTAGTGTTCACTTTGTCGCCGACTTTGAGAACGCAGTTGTTTTTGTTCTGGTAATCTGTTATCTCATTGCTGGGCAAAAGTGCTTCAACACCGGAAAATACTTCAACAAACGCGCCAAAATGTTTAATTCTTGTGATTACACCTTCAATTTTGTCGCCCTCGTTGAGGTTTTCTTTGGCTTTGAGCCATGGATCTTCTTCAAGATTCTTGAGGCTCAGGCTGACGCGCTGTTTGTCGTGGTCAATTCCGATGATTTCGACTTTAATTTTGTCTGAAATCTTGAGGATGTCAGCCGGATGGTCAACCCAGCGCCATGACATTTGCGAAAGCGGAAGCAGACCGTCCATGCCTCCGATATCAATGAATGCGCCGAAATCTGTAATTCTTACGACTTCACCCTCAACAACCTGCCCTACTTCAAGGTCGGCAAACATATTTTCTTTCGATTCCTCGAGAGCGTCTGCATAAACCTTTTTGTTTGAGAGGATAAAGTTGTTCTGCTGCGGGTCAAGGGTAAGGATTTTGAGTTCAATTGTTTCGCCCACGATATTTTCCATATCTTTCGCACGAAGATGGCTCGAGGGCACAAATCCTCTAACTCCTTTTGTTTCAACAAGAACACCGCCTTTAACCACTGCAACGACTGTGCCTTGTAGAACTTCGTCATTTTCTTTGACGGTTTCGAGTTCTTTCCATGCGTATGCAAGCGCAACTTTCTTATAAGAAAGAACGAAACGTCCGTCATCGTCTTCTTCTTTTACAATCAAGAATTCATATTCGCAATCTTTTTGCAAAGTTTCTTCGATTGTTTTTGTGGTGTCAATACGCGCTTCTCTTACAGGAACAATAGCTGAAGTTTTTGCGCCGATATCAACAATAACACCTTCAGAGTCATAACCGCATACGACTCCTTTTACGAGATCGCCTCTTTGAAAGCTGTAATCGTACTGCGAGAGCAGAGATTCGAACTCGTCATCAGTGAAATTTTTAACTGTCATTGGATAGTATCTCCATAGTTTAAAAAAGTAACATGCTTCACATTATAGCAAAAACTTTCGATTTTCGTAGATTCAGCAAAAAAAATAATTAACAAATTTAATAAATGCCCATTTGAGGATATAAAGCTGATATATTCCGGAAATAAAATTTTGCAAAAATGCTACTCATGTTTATAATGCCCACTTTTAGAAATTTTTAAACCTCCTATCAGGTCTGGCTTTCTGATTTTCAAAAATAATTTTGAGTATATATTTTTTAAACTATCCTGAAGTTCAATTATATTTAAAAAAAATAGAACTCTTTAAAATCTGGCTGGAGCCAAAATTCGTATTTACATTTCTTAATCTTTTCATGAAATTTTGTGAAATTGTAAACTTATTGCTATTAAATCAGCGGTTTTATATTATAGAACTATGCAAATTTTTAATGAATTTAACAAAAATCCGAACCTGTCACTTTGTCTGGGTTTTTTTGACGGCGTCCACGAGGGGCATAAGGTTGTTATAAAAAACGCAGTGAACCTTGCGCGGCAAAACGGTCTTAAATCGGCGGTTATTACCTTTAAAGACCATCCTCTGTGCTATTTGCAGGGGCGCACACCCCAATATATCACAAGTCTGGAGGATAGATTGGCGCTTATTGAGCAGCAGGGCGTTGATTTTGCTTATGTTTTGGAATTTGATGAAAGCATAGCCGACTATTTAGCTGCGGACTACCTGCGCGAGGTTCTGGTTGCGAATTTTGAACCAAAATTCATTACAACCGGTTTCAACCACAGTTTTGGCGTAAATAAACAGGGAAATGCCGAATTTTTGAGAAGCCGTCAAAAAGAATTCGGATATAAATTCTTTGAAATACCGCCCATAACGTTCAACAGCACCCTGATAAGCAGCACAAAAATTCGTCAGCTTATTTCTGCGGGCGAGCTGGAGAATATGAAGAACCTTTTGGGCACTCCTTTTTTCCTGCGGGGCGAAGTTCGCGAAGGAAGCAGAATCGGCCGCTCAATTTCCTTCCCCACCGCTAATATCCGCTATCCGAAAGATATATTAAGGCTCCCGAAAGGCGTTTATTTTGCGACAGTTGAAGTTAATGGAAAAACGCACAATTCCGTTGTGAATATCGGGGTAAAACCAACCGTTTCGGACGCAAAAAAACTTCTGGTAGAGGCGCATATTCTCGATTTTAACGAAAATATTTACACAAAGCCCGTTAAGATAAATTTCTTAAAAAAAGTGCGTAATGAACAGTGTTTTGAGTCAATAAACGCGCTGAAAAGCCGGATTGCCAAAGATACCGAAGCGGCAAGGGCGTTTTTTGAAGAAACTAAATTATGAGAGTTGTGCATATTATAAAAACGCCGTAAATAAACAAAATATAGGCAGCGCTGATTTTTGTGATATCTGACATTCTCTTTCTCCTGTAATACAAATGGGGTTCTTGATGATATGATTTTCACCCGGTGAAAAAATTCTTCATATTACCCGGTTGGGCGCCGGTCGGGCAATTATTGTAAAAATAAAGAAATAAATCTTTATTTAAAGGCATTTCTATTGTAAAATTTGTACAAAATGTACAAATAAAAGAAAGAGGTAGTTTATGGCTAACATAATTCAGGGAAGCCTTATTGCAGGCGGAGAAAAATATTGCATTATTATTTCGAGATTTAACGAGTTTATCGGCTCAAAACTTTTGTCAGGCGCTATTGACGAACTTGTCAGACATGGCGTGCCGGACGGGGCAATTGACATAATCTGGACACCAGGCGCTTTTGAAATCCCTTTGATTGCCAAAAAAGCAGCTAATTCCAAAAAATATGCAGCAATTATAACCCTCGGCGCTGTTATTAAAGGTGCAACCGACCATTATGACTACGTTGCAGGCGAACTCGCCAAAGGAATTGCGCAGGTTGCTCTGGAAACGGGTATTCCTGTGATATTCGGCGTTCTTACGACGGAAAATCTTGAGCAGGCAATTGAAAGAGCCGGTACAAAAGGCGGAAATAAAGGTTCTGACGCCGCTAAAACAGCAATCGAAATGGCAAATCTTCAAGGTTTCCTTAATTCACCCGCTTATCTCAGCACTCCGGCAGAAACCCCGAAGACACCTGCTGCACCTAAAGCGCAGGCTCAGGAAACTGCAAAAAAAGAAGCTGATAAGTAACTAACAGGGGGCATTTTATGTTGTTTGATATAAAAGAAGCAGCAATTTCCGTTACAAAAGAGAAAGATTTCAGAGAAAAGTTGTTCATTGGAACTTTTCTTGTAATGCTGGCTAATTTTCTTTCTACTTTCAGCTTCAGGCACAACTCAAATATTTCAGGAGCAGCCGGCTCTGCGTCCCAGAACCCGCTGGTTTCATTGAATCTCATCGCAGGTTTTGCTGTTTTGTTTGTTGTGCTGTGTTATTTGCTTGCTTTTTTGCATAATAAAATAAACAACCGTGAAATGCCCCGCTGGAGTGAAGTCTATAACTATTTTGTCAAAGGCTTCAAGCTCGTTTTATCGAATATTCTCCTCGGGATTCCTGCTTTTATGTTCAATGGATTATTGATTTATGTGTATTTTTATATGATTTCTGTTAATCCTGCGGCCGGCAATTCTCCTCTCGGGGGGGTAATTCGGGCTCTGGTATTATTGGGATGGTTTGTTTTTGTTTTTGTTTCTATTTTGCAAACCGCTGTTTTTGCAAAAAGGCTGAAATTCAGAGATTTCTTTAACCTTGTTAAAGGATATTACAGCTTGGCGGGGAATTTTGTGACTTTTCTTGTGTTTGCGCTTGTCGTATTCGCTTTAATGACTTTCTGGGTATGGATTTCCGTTGCTGCTAAAACTGCGGGGCCTTTCTCGTATTTGTTAATTTTGTTAATCAGCTCACCGGTCTTTTATATTATGACAATATATGTGGATTTGCTTTCACAGTGGGCAAAAAAGTCCTATTCAATGGACGAAGTTGAATAATTCAAATAATGTACTGAACTTTTTTCAAAAAAGCGCTATAATAATAATGTGTTTATTATAAATAGGAGCAGTGCCGTGGGATACGACTTAAAACAGGCATTCACTTACGTGTGGAGCGACGCAGACTTTTTTACAAAATGGGCAATAGGGTCTTTTTTGCTTGTCTTTCCCACTTTTTCGACCTGTTTTCCCGGAATAAAGCGTGCTTTCCAGAACCCTGCTAATTACGGCTGGATGCTGGTTTTTGCTGTTGTTTCTGTTGTTATTTATCTTGCTGTTAAAGGCTATTTTTATAAGGCGGTGCACAATAATGTTGTGCATGATGCAGAAAAACTGCCTGATTGGCATAAGTTCTGGACTTATATGCATAACGGTTTGAAAGCGTATGTGGGTATGGCGATTTTTGCGCTGCCTTATGCGCTTGTTGCCGGGGGATTTTGCTATCTTTTCAGGCCGAATTTCCATAACCCGCTTGTTTATGCGGTTGGCATGCTTGTTATGATTTTGTTTTTTGCAATTTACCTGCCGTTCTCGCTTAATTTTGCAACCCGCCTGCGCGTAAAGGCTTTCTTTAGCTATAAACGTGCTTTTTGGCTGTTAAAAGGCAAATATAAGGAATATTTTGCACTCTACGGTTATTGCGTGGCAATAGGGCTCGGCGGATTTATTCTTTCGGGACTTCTTTCTATGCATGGCATGACCTCGCTGCTTTTGCCGTTTTTAGGGTTTTATGTGGTGATGGTTTTTGCTGATTTGTATGCACAATTTTTGAATATGCCTGCAAAATAGTATCCATGCTAAAATCAAGTAATGAAAGAACTTGATTATCTGAAAATTATTCACGAAACTCTGACTGATAACAGCTTTCTCGGGGATGATTGCGCTTTTTTGCAAGAAAGCGGGCTCTATCTGACGCAGGATACGCTCGTTGAAAACGTCCATTTCCGCCTTTCTACAACAAGCGCTTATGATTTGGGGTATAAATCAATTGCCGTGAATCTTTCCGACCTTGCAGCAGCTGCTTCGGAGCCATTGTATGTTTCGATTTCGCTTTCTTTGCCTCATTATGCAGGCGGGGAGTTTGTCAGGGCTTTTTATTCGGGAGTTGACGATATTTGCAATAAATACAACGTCAAAGTCACGGGCGGAGATTTAACCGGCGGCAGCTCAATCGTAATTTCCGTATGCGCAATCGGCAAAAAAATCTCAAAATTCAATGTTTCGCGTTCAAACGCTCAAATCGGCGATATTGTTTTTGTTACGGGCGGACACGGGGAAAGCGCTGCGGCTTTGAAGCTTTTTTATGCGGACAAAGAGAACGAATTTGCAAAAAAACACCTTTGTCCGGAACCCAAAATTGAGGAGGGCAAAATCCTCGCTGTTTGCGCTGATTCTGATTTCGCCCTGATGGATTCGTCGGACGGGCTGGGGGATGCGCTGTTTAAAATTGCAAATGAGAGCAATGCGTCTATTGAAGCGGATTTTGACAGTATTCCGTATAATTCTGCGCTGAAAAATTATTTTCCGGAAGAGTTTAAGGAGCTGATTTTCTGGGGCGGGGAGGATTTTGAGCTTGTTGGCGCGGTCAACGGGGAATTTTTCAAAAAACTTCCGCCTGAAAAGTTCTTTCCAATCGGCAAAGTTGTTGAAAAAACCGGAAATTCTTCTGTTATAATTAATTTCGGAAACAGCAAAACGGTTATAGATGAAAAAACTCTCGGAGAAAGAAGTTTTAACCATTTTAAATAGAGGTGTTATGAAATTATCGGTAATAATTACGGCGGGCGGCTCCTCGGTCAGGTTCGGGTCGAACAAGCTTTTAGAAAAACTCAACGGAAAAGAGGTCTTTTTGCATTCAATCGGGAAATTTCTTCCGCTGAACCCGTCAGAAATTATACTTTCCGCCTCGGAACCCTTTATTCCTGAGGCAAAAAGGCTTACCGGGGGAATTCCTGCTTTGAAAATAGTAAAAGGCGGCTCAACCCGTCAGGAATCTGTGTTCAACGCCCTGAAAGCCTGCGATAACCCTGATTTTGTTGCAATTCATGACGCTGCACGGCCGCTTGTGATGGTGGAGGATATAAAAAAATGCCTTGAAAAAGCAGCGGAAACCGGAGCTGCGATTCTTGCCGTGAAAGCTACCGACACAATTAAAAAAGCTGATGAAAACGGCAAAATAATTGAAACTCCGGAAAGAAGCAGCTTATGGTGCGTGCAAACCCCGCAGATTTTTGATTACGAACTCATATTTAACGCCCATAAAAAGCTCGCAGGCGGCTCTTTTTCGGATGATTCCGGCATGCTTGAGGCGCTCGGGCATGAGGTTTATGTTGTTGAGGGGCATTATTCAAATTTGAAAATCACCACGCCTGCTGATATTTGCATTGCACAGAGCCTTTTGGGTGGGGAGCGATTTTAAGGTTGTTTAATTCCCGGGTGACGAAAATCGTGCCGTCATTCCGAATTTATTTCGGAATCGCCAGATTGAAGTTGATAAGCCACGCCCCTGCGGCCCTGAACCAAGTTCAGGGTGACGAAAACTGTAGGGTGAGAAAAGTGAAACGATTCCCACCGCAAAATCGTGCAAAAATGGAAAATTTGCGCTTTCAAGATGGTTTAAGGTCACTCCCCATCCTCATTCGTAAGCAATATTAACGTATTTCAACGCCTACTCCCTCCCCAGGCCGGGTAAGGGGCGATTTTCAATTTTATATGTAATTGTACATAAATTTTTTAATTTTCTGCTTGCAAAAAAAATAATAACGTGTATAATAAACTTATTAGGAATGATTCCTAATAACCTACTAAACAAGTATGAAAAGAAAGAGGTAAATTATGGCAAAATTTGTATGCACAATTTGCGGTTACGTTCACGAAGGCGACAATCCGCCGGTAGCATGCCCATTATGCGGTGCTCCTGCTGATAAATTCAAAAAACAAGACGAAAATCAGGCTCAAGGATGGGCTGATGAACATAGAATCGGCGTAGGTCAGGGCGTTGACGCTGAAGTTCTTCAGGGGCTGAAAGAACACTTCCAGGGCGAATGCACTGAAGTCGGTATGTACCTTGCTATGTCCAGACAGGCGGACAGAGAGGGCTATCCGGAAGTTGCAGAGGCTTATAAAAGAATTGCCTGGGAAGAAGCAGAACATGCTGCAAAATTCGCAGAACTTCTGGGCGAAGTTGTTACTGATTCAACAAAGAAAAACCTGCAAATGCGTGTAGATGCTGAATGCGGCGCTTGCGCAGCTAAAAAAGCGATTGCTTCACGCGCAAAAGAGCTTAACCTTGATGCAATTCATGACACAGTTCACGAAATGTGCAAAGACGAAGCCCGTCATGGACAGGCTTTTGCAGGACTTTTGAAAAGATACTTTTCATAATTAAATTGTCAATGCATAAAGTAAAAAAAGCCGCCCGAATAAGGCGGCTTTTTGCTGCTATTTTTTGATTTTGAACAGGTTCATCATTCTGTCCATTTGTGTTGCAAATTTTTGAATCATATCGGGTGGATTTTTCTCTGTTCCGTTGACTATTCCTGTCATTTTGAATGATTTTAGTGTTCCGTCCGGCGCCATTGCTGCAGAAAACCTGTCAGTGGGGTTTTTGTAGTAAGAAACAAATTTGGTGCCGTTTTCCAGTGTTTTTAAAGACAATTCAGCCCTGGCGCTGCCCTTGTCAATTACATGATAAACAATATAATCCTTTTCTTCGCCTGCTTTTTGCAGGTAGTTTCTTGTTAGTTTTAGATTGGGCGATATTTTTGCGCAATCAACGGGAATTGTTAATTTTGTTAATTTTACTGATGGCATAGTGTTCTCCTGATTGTGATTTTTTTATTTTAAAACAAAATATGAAAATTTTTACTCTCTGTTGATAAAAAAATAATATTTTGATACAAAAATCCTCTATTTTAACCTTTACGTTGGCTAAAAAATCATTATTATATAAATATGAAGAAAATTTTTCTCCTGATAACAGCTCTGATTTTTTGTGCAAGCGCCGCGTATTGCGACGATATAGGCGAATGGGACGATTATATAAAAATTGACGAAGCTGCAAAAAGCCAGCAAAAAACAGTGACAAAAGACGAATTTGAAAAGGTAATGCAGCGTTTTGAAAAAAAGAAAAAAGAAAAGCCAAAAATAAAAGGCGAATCCCGCACACCCGAGGATGAATCGTTCGGAAATGTTCAAATTTTTAAAGAATTGTACGAAACTTATCCGACAATTCTTGTTCCTACAGACCTTGTCACGCAGGACGGACAGGAGATTCCCACTGGTTTTTACAGAATAATGTCAGTTAAAAAGCCGCACGAATATTTTATGAATTTTTATCAGGGCAATTCCCTCATTGCACGCGTCAAATCCAATAAAACCGACAACGATTTTAACCAGAAAACCCTGAACTACGCAAAAATGATAGAAAACGACGAAAATACCGTGAGATTTATCTACGGCGATATTGATTGCAACCTCGAAACGCTTATTTATATTAAACGATGAAAAATTCCCCCTCCGGCGCCGCATGAGCGGGGGATTATAGGGGAATCGTGTAATTTTTTCATTTAAATATGAAGAATTCCGCTCCGCGTGCCTTGCAAAAGTGCAAAAATGGTTTTCTGCGCACAAAATCGCAAAAAATTACCGTTTTTCTTTCAAGGCAGCCAGCTCTTTTTGATAAGGCGAGATTTTATTCAGCTTGAAAATCACGTCGGGAAGCACTTTCAGCGTGTAATCAATTTCTTCTTCCGTTGTGAACCTGCTGAGGCTGAAACGTATGCTGCCATGAAGCGCTGTGAACGGCACGCCCATTGATTTTAGTACATGGCTGGGCTCCAAACTTCCGGAGGTGCAGGCACTTCCCGAACTTGCGCAAATTCCGAGGTCATTGAGGTGAAGAAGAATCAATTCGCCCTCAATATATTGAAAACCGATGTTCGTGGTGTTGGGAACTCTGTTTGCCGTGGAGCCGTTTACGCGTGCATTGTAAATTGTGGAAAGAATTCCTTTTTCCAGCTTGTCACGCAGGGCCGCAACCCTTGTTGCTTCGTCGTGTAGCGCTTCTTTGGCGAGTTTTGCTGCAACGCCCAGCCCGATAATGCTCGTAACGTTTTCTGTGCCGGCTCTTTTGCCTCGTTCCTGATGGCCGCCGATAATCAATGCCGGCAAAAGCGTACCGGTTTTGATGTATAGCGCTCCTACGCCTTTTGGCGCATGGATTTTGTGCCCCGCAATGCCCATAAGGTCAACCTGCGTATTTTTGACGTCAATCGGGATTTTCCCTGCACCCTGAACGGCATCTATGAACACTTTTGTTTTAGGATTTTTGCTTTTTACAATTGAAGCCGCTTTTTCATAAGGGAAAATCACGCCGGTTTCGTTGTTTGCCATCATCATGCTGACCAGCGCGGTTTCTTCGTTGACTGCCTCGCTCAATTCGTTAAGGTCAAGGTTCCCCTCGCTGTCAACGTTCAGATAAGTAACCTCATAACCCTGTTTTTCAAAATATTTGTAAACATTGAGAACGCATGGGTGCTCAACTTTGGTCGTGATGATGTGTTTTTTGTTCTTGTTCGCCTCAAGAACCCCTCTTATCGCCATGTTTGCGCTTTCCGAGCCCGAACCGGTGAAAATAATTTCCTTTTCATCCTTTGCACCCAGCAGGTCGCGCACAGATTCTCTGGCTTCTTTGATTGCATAAGAAACTTTTCCGCCAAATTCGTGCGTGCTAGACGGATTTCCGTAAAATTCGCAAAAATAAGGAAGCATGGCCTCAAGCGCAATCGGGTCAATCTTTGTTGTTGCATTATTGTCTAAATAAACTATTTTTTCTGTCATTTTTATACCTCTACGACTTCAATGTCAGGCGAAATATGCTCTTTCAAAGAAGCTTCCACAAAGTTTTTGAGCGTGTTTGATGAAAATTTGCAGGATTTGCAGCTTCCTTTTAAGGAAACGTAAACTTTGTTCTCCTTAACATCAATGAGCTCAATATCCCCGCCGTCTTTTCTTAACTCGTTGGAAATATATTTTTCTATAACATTGTTGACCTTTAAAATTAGCTGCGTCGTTGAAATGCTCGAAATATCAAGCTTCGGGCGTTCAATATTGTATTCGTCGAGCAATTTTTGAATTGCCTGATGGCAATGTCCGCATGCGCCGCCGGCTTTTGCATAATTCATGACGTCTTCAAGGTCTTTGAGGTGATTTTCTTCAATAATCTGGCGCAAATGCTTTTCTGTTACGTGATAACAGCGGCAAAGAATCTTTTCATCTTCAGGCTCAACGTATTCTTCGCCGTAATAATTTGCAATTGCAGCCTCAAGCGCGTCATGCCCCATAACCGAGCAGTGCATTTTTTCCGGAGGAAGCCCGCCCAGAGCGTCCGCAATCTGCTGGTTTGTGATTTTTTTTGCTTCATCAATATGTTTTCCGATAACCATTTCTGTCAAAATGCTTGAGCTTGCAACTGCAGAGCCGCAGCCGAAAGTCTGGAATTTTGCGTCCGTGATTATGCCGTCTTTATCCACTTTCAGATAAAGCTTCAACGCGTCGCCGCATGCAAGCGAACCTGCCTCGCCTATGGCGTCCGCATTCTCGATTTCCCCGACATTTCTGGGGTTTTTATAATGATCCATTACTTTTTCTGTGTAATCCCACATAATATATTCCTCATGTATTGTTTTTGACGATACTTTTACACCTACATATTAACTCAAAAAAATAATTTTTATACCGCAATATTTTAGTTAGAAAACAGGGGGATTTTATCTAAATATGTAAACAAATGTAACAATCCCACCCTCCAGATGTTAGAAACCACCAAAAAACGGGCATTAAATAATTAGATGGGCAATAACAAGCATGTTTCAAAAATTAAGCCCTGAAATTGTTAAGCTAATACCGTGAGGTGTCGAATTATGGAAAAGAATTATATGAAAAGCCTGAAAACCCTTACAAATAAAGCCTTTGCGCCCATGGGGGGGGGGGGCTGGTAGGGTAAGGGTTCTCGCCCTCACAACTCCCCAAAAACCTCTTCCCACTGTCATTCTGAACTTGTTTCAGAATCTCACCCGCGTGAAAAATAAACTTTCCACCAAAACCACGACATTCTTGCAATCGCATGCCCTTTCTCGCCTTGTTGGCGGGCTTGCAGCGCTTTTTGCAGTGTTTTTTATGCTCTTTACGCCTGCATTTTCCGCAGAAACCTTCAATATTGCTGATTATACTAAGCCCGAATACGGCTCCGGCGACGGAGAAAAGTACTATAAATGGGAAAACACCGAAAACGGCCTCCAACTCACCGAAACCGACAAACAAAACGCCCAAATCACCGCAAAATACGACACAACTCAATCCCACACATGGCTTGAAAACAGAACAGACAATTCCGCCATGAACATAACTGGCGGGAGTTTTGTAAACCAGACATTTCAAGACGGTGGAGCAATAACAAATACGCACGGCAGTATCGGAAACATAAGTTCCGATTTCGTAGGAAATTATTTTTCTGGGACTTCTGTGTCTGGTATCGCAGGCGGGGCGATTTATAATTCTAACAGCGGTACAATCGGCAATATAACAGGCGATTTCATAGGTAACTATGTTTCTGGACCTACAGCCGATGGTGGTGCCATAAGCAATAACTGGTATGGCACAATCGGCAATATAACAGGCGATTTCATCGGTAATTACACTGATTCCACTGACTCCTCTTTTGGCGGAGCCATTAGCAATGCGCAAGGTAGTACCATAGGCAATATAACAGGCGATTTCATAGGCAACTACGCGACTGCTACATCTTCTATTGCCCTTGGTGGAGCTATACTCAACTTGGACGCTACAATCGGCGACATAACCGGCTCTTTCATTAACAACACCGCCGAATCCTCCAATGGAACAGCTCTCGGCGGAGCCATATTCAGCACTAACGCACTAACTATATCGGCAAACGACGCTCAAACCGTCTTCTCCGGCAACAAAACCATCTCCAACGGCTCCGTCGAACAAAACGCTATAGCCATGTACGGTTACTACATCTCCGAAGAAGTCGCTGCAAACTACGGCCTCCCCTCTGGAGGATTTTATGATATGATGACCTCTACCTTCTTCTCCGAAAACCCCGCCGTTCTCACCCTCTCCGCCACAAACAACGGCTCAATCACCTTCAATGACACAATCAAAGGCGGCGCTCTGGACCCCAATACCCTACAACCTATCGAATCCCCCGAAACCGCCTTCACCCTGAACATAACCGGCGATAAAACCGGCAAAATCTACCTCAACAACGCCATAATCAACGCCAATATCTCAATAGATAACACCAA